>Ga0302300_1001313_pt1 | contig 14322 bp, 5 predicted proteins | sample III_Palsa_E1_1_FD_198756 | JGI IMG/M metagenome (GOLD analysis project Ga0302300, IMG submission 198756) | Peat permafrost microbial communities from Stordalen Mire near Abisko, Sweden - III_Palsa_E1_1 | ecosystem: Environmental > Terrestrial > Soil > Palsa > Peat permafrost | place: Sweden... | reverse complement strand
CGGCAATTACGTAATTAATAGTGTGTTATTACTAAATTATACTTGTATGAATACAAAATATTTAATTAGTCATACTCATATCACCACATAATATCTGTGGATAGTTAGTTACACAGATATTATTTAATAATACTTTAATCCATGTAATTACTCTTGTAATTACCACAGTATACAAGAGTAATTACATTAAATCTGTGTATACAACTCACCACAAATATCATGTGGTGATATAAATATTATTACAAAACAGTTATCTAACCATAATGTTATTACCACAAGATAGCTGTAGTGAGTTGTTTATCGCAGCTCATCTCATAGTTGAACTATCAGTTGATGTCATAGTTGAACTGTCATTTGATCTTCCCATTTCATTTCACACTTCATTTCACACTTCATTTCACACTTCAGACCAGACCAGACCAGAGAAGAACCAATCTTCGGTTTACACGATTCATGTTTAACCATACTTTAATTTCATGTAGTTGCATCTGTAATTGTCACCATATAAAAAATTGTACAATAAAATAATCTTAATCCAATTAAGATTAAAATTTATAGTAACATATAATTATATTAACTTTGTTAATATTGTTATTCTAGAAAGATTACAACGTTAAACTAGATATTTAAACATATTCTAATACAAATTTAGTTTGTATTAATATAACATATTTATGTATTACTTGTTACTTATTATTAACTAGTATCTTGTTATGTAACCACATACATAAATATGTAATATAAATGGTGTTTTAGTACCATAACAATAATTCTACTTGTTTACAACAATAACTTAGTTATTGTTTACAACTTATTCTCTAAATTTGTAAAGTTTAGAAAGTTAAAGGTTTTAACAGCTGTTAGTTACTTTGATGACACCAAATCCGAGTTTTGCAAGTAAACTACTGTCTTCGACTGTAGACACAATTGTTTATTAATTATAACACTGTCATCGTAATTTTTAATGTTAAGTATGTTATTACTATCATGGTTGTTAGACTTAAAGGTCACATATCTTGGAGCTTCACCTTCACACCCCAAATAAGACCATACTTTAACTGTCTTATCGTTATGTTCAATAATTATCTCGTACTGTGAACAGTTAAACACAATCACATCACAATATTTAAATTCCCAATCGATAACAAAAGTAAAATGCTCTGAATTCTTCTTAATTAATTTCATCCACGCATCAGCACTTCTACTTCTATATCGATCTTTATTGTTATCATCATCATGACTATCATAGTGATTATCATCGCCACTATCACCATTATAAATGGTATATAAACTCTTGATCAGACTAAACATTTTTATATCACCAAATAATAAAATATAAAATTAGCATCAGTTATTAATAACAAAGTGACATTATATCAATGTTATCCTAACAATAGTTATTGTTAACTCCTCCCACTCCTCCCACTCCTCCCACTCCTCCCTCCCATTAGTATTCTTACCGCACTGCAAATAAACAATAGGTTAAAAAGTATGTCTAATTTACATACTATTTATAATGTGTATTATACAAACAATATAATAATTACTATACTAAAATTATATATATAATAATGTTTAATATATTATTAGTATAATATTTACAATAACATTTACAATTACAATTATTACTTATCTGATAAGTAACATATATTTTCAGACTATACATATAGTAGATGTATATAGTAGATGTATTCTTTATTTATTGTTGGTGTGAAAATAATATTAATAATATATGTAATGTTTATACTTTATGTTTATTACTGTTCAAAACAGTAAGATGTAAAAATACTTAACGTAAGTATTACATTAATGTACATGTATTATTATTAGTATAATACTAACATATTTTGTTTTTATTACCCAGAGTAATAAAACGTTTAATTTATGAGTTACTAATGTAGTTACTACTTACTAACTATCTTTGATTTAGTTTGTCTTATCTTCTTGTTCATGATGGTTATGGTTAAATAAAGAAGAAGAGGGATGAGAGGATGAAGGAGAAGGAATACCAAGTCTACGTCTGTCACAGGTTTTAACAGCTCCATTAATTAACATATTGTAATTATTGCAAATGTGTAATATTACATAATCTGTAAGACCAAACTTATCACCTGAACAACGAGACCATAAGTAGAAATATTTAATTTTGTTATCTATAGTATAACCAGAAGTTAATTCACCTAACAGTAACCATTTCCTACTATAATTACCATATTTAGTCAACGGTGATTTACCTTTCCACATATGGGTAATTTTGGATATATTGTAAGGGAAGATAATATGTTCATCGTTGCAACTTTGTCTGTTAAATGGCACACCTTTTATAACTCGATAATCCAGATCACATAAGTAGTATGACAGTGGTATACAAAATTCTGGTTGTATTCCCGTATGATTCAAAGTTCGTTGTAAGTAATCACACAAATATTCAGTCCTATTAGGAGGATCCCTAATTCTACCATCACCATAAGGATCAAAGTTATCCTTTAAGTCCAACTTCTCATACACACCGTCATCATCATCAACATCAATGTCATCAGTACCATACACATCGTTAATATAATTATCGTTGTCAAGATAAACATCAATATCACCCACCTCATCATCAAATACCCTGTTGTGACATGGATGTTTTTCTCCTTGAGTATCATAATAATTATTATAATAAATATTTCTTTTAATGCTACTAATATGCTTTTGATACTCATCATCTGATATATCAGGTGCTGGATTAATGGCATGTTCATTACCAACAGATACATAATGTGTGATTCTTGCGATACCAAATCCATAACTACAACCCCATCCATTATTTATGAATTGCCACAATTTGGCATGTTCTTCCTTTGTCCTCTGACGTTTGAGATATAGTAACCAGAAGTCATCTGTAGTAAGTAAATTAGACATTTATTACTTTACAATAAAGTAATATTAGCTATCATTTCATCTCTTTAAACCCAAATATTTTTGTTAATTAAAAACCCCATGTTTCAACCCTTGTTCATCACCAACCATTATCGTACAGATATAGTAGTTGCTCCTGGTTAATTACATAATAGTTGTGTATCCAACTGACCACAATAATTATGTGATGAAACAAGTATAACTAATTATTTATTTTATAATGGTACTTGTTTCATCACATAATTATTGTGGATAATTAGATATGTAACTATACTGTAATTGTTGTAGTAATACAAGAGTAATTACAGTATAGTTACATATATTTTACCTGGTTATAATATACAGATAACCTCACGATTATTGTGGTCAGTTGAATACACAAATATTGTGTAATTACAAAATTATTGTATGGTGAAAATAAACAATGGAACGAAATAGGAGAAGAGAGAGAGAGAAGTTCAACGTCAACAAATACTTTGAGGAATTTGTTATGTTATACCATCTGATATATAACTACTCTTTAAATTCTTACATTTTTAACACATAATATATTGTAAATATGTACTACTTATATTATTTGATTAATATTAACATAGGTTAGTTGTCTATGTTTAACTTTTAATTTTATACTACTTACCTATATACAACACATTTTATTTATAACATATCTTATGTATTATATTACATACATATAATTTTGGTTTAATGTTGTTAATGATTAACAATATAAATAATACTTAATATATACAACAATACTCATTATATACAACAATACTCATTATATACAACAATACTCATTATATACAACAATACTCATTATATACAACAATAGTTACTATACATAAAGGATATGTAAGCTACTCATTGATATAACATATATTAAGTATTGTATACGGTGTCATAATATTTTATATATAGTTAAAGTATTACTTACTATAAGTAATAAAGATCATTATTGTTTATAACAATAATTATATACATTATATATTACTATATACATTATATATTACTATATAATTATAACATATGCATGTAATAATATTAAATAAGATATGTTGTTTATGATAGACATATAAATTTAGTTATACATATATTGTATATGTATATATTGTAGTTAACATATATTTTTACTAAAAAGTTTGGTTGACGAATATGACAACGGTAATTTATTGGAGTATTACAATTTACTGGTAAATTTTTGGCATGAAATTTTGACCAACTTTTTTCACACGAACATCATGTCAAAAAAATTTTGGATAATATCCAAATTAGCCTTTTGTGAGCCTAAGGCTCACAAGCAGCCTGCTTTTTCGCGTCGCTTACCGCTTATCTGATGCCAAAAAATGTTAGTTTTATGCTAATATACAGTTATCCACATCATCAATAATATTTTTAATGTAATGACATATGATTAGTACATATCAGTGTTATCTCTTATTTTAGTATTAGTAATGGATGGAATGCTTATTGTATAGTAAAAAGTTTTATATTTGTATTATAAATATTATTACATGTTCATATATATATATATATATATGAACATGTAATAATATGTGGTTGTTGCAACAGTTGCACGTGTCATATGACACACATAATAAGATTAATTGTTATCTCCATTACCCCATATTCATTAATTTTATTATCTCTCTTACTTATCTCTGCTATACCCATAGCCTATCCATATTGTGTAATTATACTCATAAATTTAAAAGAAGCAAGAGATTATAAAATAAAATGACGTGAATAGTGGAAATAATGAGAATGTGAGTATGTGAGTATGTGAGTATAATGTGTGACTGAACTATTAACAATTAATATAAACTGTTTACCTTCTCTTTCTCTCTCATCAGACTATCTTTATTTTTAATTATTGTCACACAATTTATATTATTTTATAAGTAAAAATACAATTTCGGGAACATACCAAAATTTCATCCAACAAACAGACAATATTGTACAAACCAATAAAATTTGTGTGTTCTTAAACTCACCGAAGGTTGAAAATATGTCGTTGAAGTGTAAAACTTCATAATCTTTTGTGTTATCAACATATTTTCAACCGTCAGTGAATTTTAGGAGAGAGAGAGAAAGAAGAATAAGATGAGAAAACACTGTTAAAAATATATTGTTTAGATCTGTCATCATTTGGGTAAACTTTGGTATGATTATAATTTATGGTGAAAGATATAAACGGTATGTTTTTACTTGTAAAATAATATAAACATTTTGGCAGGAAATAGAAATAAATGAGAGAACATAGAGAGAGGTAAGTGAGGAGTGAGGAGTGTGAAAAATATTATATATATAATACATGCAGTGTGTGTGGAATTAATAAACAACAAAAAAATATTATATAAATTTGTACATCATAGTAGTGATTATTATTACCAAAATTAAAATAAATGATAACACTGTACTCAGATGAATAAAATTATTACATTAAAAATATTGTTGTCGGTACAATTAACTGTACGATACATAAAACTAACATTTTTTATCATCAGATAATTTGGATATTATCCAAAATTTTTTGGTGCGATGTTTGCGCGGAAAAAGTTGGTGAAAATTTCATGTCAAAAAATTTACCAGTAAATCGTAACATGATAATATACTATCATAGTAATGATGATACATTAAAACTTTATTTTAGTAGATTACAACTTTAACATACCACATTGATCATAAGTATATGTATCATACCAGATACTAATAATATTTATTACTTATTGTAAGTAATATTAACAATATGTAACGGCAATATAATTGTATATAAACTAGTTACTATGTGAAATGTTTAGTATTTTATGTACATTTTTTCTTTATGTTGTCTATTCTTGGAGATTATATAACTATTATATAATTAACTATCTATAATATTAACATATGTACTATTATTTTAAACAATTACATATTATGTATAATAAACAATATAACATATATTGTTTTAGTAATTTAAGTAGATAATAAGTATTAATAACTAATCTAGTAAGTATAGTATTGTATTGGATATAAAGTGTCTTATTACTTCTTCATACACATTAAACATATTAATATGTATTTATAATATAAACGTATATTATATATGCTAGTATATACATTGTTATATAATATATTAAATAAACAATAATACATAAATTATATTTATATGTTATATATAAACATATCTACTTATCATGTTAATGTATTGTTAATACATTAGACATTTTAATATACCATTAAGATTATAATAGTAATAAACAGTAAAATAAATGATTGATTACAACAACTATTGTATCTATAATCTTATTATAACGAGTATTATATAACACTTACTATCTTCTAACTTTAAATAAGTTAATCTATGGTTTCCAATATAACTTACATATAAAAATGTTACGATGAATAGTAAATATATTACAATTATATATGGTAATTATATTACCATAATACTAATTTACACCATTTGTGTATTTATAACATATATATCATTTAAACATATATTAATATGCCAATCAAGACAATATTTTTATGATGCTTTTACATAACAATATTATAGTTTAACTATAACAAAGTAACTTTGTCATTCTAGTTTATTTTAGTGCAATTACATAATATTATATGATTATGAGTAAAAATACTTGTTCATACTAATAATAATTACATAATATCTGTGTAATCAACCAACCACAATTATTATGTATTAATACAAGTGTGAACGAAGAATTACAATGTGGTAATTACTTGTATAAATACATGATTGTTATGATCAGTGATGTTACACAAATACCATATGGATTACACTTAAATTTACTTGATTGTAATATTATTATTACATAAAATTTATGTATGCAACTCACCACGACTATTATGTGGTAATATAATCATTACCACATAATAGTCGTGGTGAGTTGCATACACGGATTTATGTGGTTTATACCTAAACTTACTTGGTTATGACTGTATTATTGCATAATCAAAGCAGGCTGCTTGTGATAAACCGAAGGTGAGCTGCGCTAAACGTAGTGAAAGACCTTGAACTCACAAAAGGCTAATATCTGTGTGATCAACTATCCACAATATTCATGTAATAATATAAATATAATTAAATAGTTTTTATGTGATAATACTATGTTTAATGTGTGATAATTGTGTCGTGTTGCTCATACATATTTATTATACAGATATTTGGAATTACTTGTCTATTTTAGTATTATTATATAATATCTGTGATAAGCGCAGCGGAGGCAACTCATCACAGATATTATATAATAGTACAACATGTTTACTTTACATTAAAGTAAATAACTGATGCAAATTTGTACGGAACTGTTATTAGTCATTTGTTGTTTTGCACAGTATGCGGGTTTGCGAATTCACATAGTTCTATTTATCTATTTTGATCTGATGTGAAACTATAAATATAATAATATTATAACAAACATATATTTCATCGTAATATTAATATTATAATGTTTACATGTATATATATATTACATTATTATAATGTAATTTAGTGTTATTAAACATAATACATTTTACATGAGCACAAAATGTCAAAGGATTTTAATAGATATTTGTGTTTGAGCAAACCATGTGACGTTGAACAGATCTATAATAATCATTCGTAGTTGGCATATGTAATATAATTTTTATATTTACGTAATATTTTATCATGGTAATATTGTGTGATATCAAAAATACAAACATATATGTTGTAATGTATATAAAATATATAGTATTACTATAATGATGTAATTTACAGTATTTGATGTTATATAACAATAATATAACAATTATATCATTTATGTTATAATACTTGTTTTACATTGGTTATAACCATTGTAATGGTTGTTATGATAATATCTGTGTAATAACAACATTAAAACAATATTGTGAAGTGTACATCATTACATATTTAGCAAATACATAGTTATAGTTTACAATTTCAAATTGTAAAGTTAATATTTATTAGTGTAGAACGAGAATTATGTGATGTTAAGAGTATGAAAGGAAGGAAGGAGTGATCTTGTTGATGAGGGGAGGGAGAAGTGGAGGGACAGAGGATGTTAGTTAATGTCATTCATGATGTCAATTAACTCTTGTTTGCCGTTATTTACGGTCCAAACATTGTTAATTATATCCTGTTTGAATGATATGAGTTGGGTTGGAGTTAATAGGTACATGAGAAATCTTACTGTCTCCCAATGTTCGAAGATGATGGCTGAAATTATAGCCTGACTTAACACATCATAGTCATAAGTACGTGGCAGCAGTTCAACTAAGTATCCAATACCATCTAACCATCCAAACTTGGCAAATTCACTTGGAATTATCTTTGATAGACTACTACCAAATTTATGTAAGTAATACATATTCTTAACCTTTGCCACTTCTTCCAATACTGGGTCAAAACCATACTCACCACTGTAATCGTAACCAACATCAAAATACTGTAACATTGACCCCTTATTAGCTCTTACGACGGATATTGGGTCAATATAAAAACCATACCTGCCAACCCAATCTTGCATTAAAGGAATATTGCCCTCCTCCACAACAATGTCGAAGTTCTCTTGTGTTGGCTCAATTTGAGCCACTCTCATAGTTGTGACATCTGTGGGTGACAGGGTTGACAGAATTTGTCTCTTATTTTTAATTGCTATTAACTGTTGCAGTGATTTTATTTCCCGACCTGAGAACATAATTTTACTACTAAAATAAACATTTAAAATCAAAATTTAAAGTCAAAATTTAAAGTCAAAATTTAAATATACCATCATACCCACACATGTTCCATTGTATCAAACACATGTAGATTTTTGTACACTACCTACACAAAATTAACTATGTATAACATTATTTGTTAATACTTCATTTGTATGTTGTATATGCTTAATTATAATTTATCTTATATTTTTTGTACTTGTTAATCTTTCACTTCCATCGTCCCTCCTCTCATCCTCACTCCATCTATCTAGTCATTAATATATTAGTGTAAATTGATGGTAATTACACAAATATTAGCCTTTTGTAAGCCTTAGTCTTTCCGCTTTTTCGCTACACTTGTCACTTCGTTTATTGCTTCGCTTGCCGCTTATGTAATTAACAGTAGTCTTTACCCTATAACTACCCTTACTTCTATTTCATATATTAGTATAATTTAGTATGATTACATAATATTCGTGCATACAACTGACCACGGTAATTTTGTAATTGTTGGTTACAATAACTGTTTTTATTATTATTAGAATATACGTATATGGTTACGTAACCTCTGTGGTTAGTTATTTACACAAATATTTGTGTAAATAACTGTAGTTTTTAACCTATATTTTTTATAGTTACCAACTTTTCTTCTCTCTTATTCTCTTCTCCTCTTATTCTCTTCTCCTCTTATTCTCTTCTTTCTCTTCTTTCTTCTATCTATCCATTAATATGGTTGTATAAATTAGCGCAATTACATAATATTCATGTAAACCAAAGATTGGTCCTTCTCTGGCCTGGTCTGAAATGGGAAATGAAATGGGAAATTAAATAAGATATTAACTGATAGCCATACTACGAAAATAACTATGAGATGAGCTACTCTAAACAATTAACCACGACCATATTGTAATTGCACGTATATAATACTGGATACATACAATAATCACAACAACAAGTTTGTTAAATGTAAAAAGGTTAAGAATAGTAACAACAACACATAAAATAATTATACTTTACAGTGAAGTAAAAAACATAGTATCTACTAATAACATAAATATTAGATTGTCTCTACAAAATACTATTAACTATTTTTATGTTATACAATAATTGTATAACAATACTATGATATAGTAATTTAACACCGAGCTTAACATAAACAATATATAACAAATTAATAATATACTATATATTATTGTAATATCAAAGAATAATGTATCTGTAAACTACATTTGATCATAGTTGATTATGCTGACTATTATTATTATTACAATTACAAAATTATCTTAATATATCTACATGTAATCTGTGACAAACGACAAGCGCAGTGGCAGCGGAATCAACCAACCATAGCAAGTTGTAAATATACTTTGTATTACACAATTACATATTAAATATTTAATAGCTGTTATATTAATGTAATTATGATGTCATGACAACATTACATATATTAACCTGTGTAATATATTTATAATGTTATGTTTGTATAATTAATTGTTAGATTACACATTTAGAGTAATAATAATATTAGTCATTTACTAGTTATACACATAATTGTAAATACTTAACCTTTTACTATAATAATTATAGTATTACTAATACACAGTATATTACTATTTTAATTGTTTAACTACATAATGTAGTTATACCAGTATAGTTACATGATAGCTGTGGATAGTGGTGATACACGTATTTTATGTAATTACACACAGTTAATCCATTAATATATACTGTCTCACGTAGTGATAAATTTCAAACTTGTGTCGTGTTAACCAAACATATACAATATATGTTTATTTATTAACTATGCAATACAATTATTTTAACTTTATGGTTGAGAAATAATAACATGTTCACAAGTATAAAATTAAACCAAATTTTGTGAATGTAAAAATTTACATGTTTTTAATTTTATCAACATATATTAATATTTTGATGGGTATAAGAAAACTCACAAATTTAATTGTCACCGACATAATTTTATATTATGTCTACAACTTTATTAATATATAATTTTTCTCTTAGGTGTATCTGTAGTAATGATATATTATGATATAAGTATGTAATTATACTAATATCACGTGCAGAGAACCAAGAGAAGGAATAAAAGAAGGAGAGAGAGAGGATGAGGGAAAAAATTAAGATGTAAATAAAATAAATAGGGGAGGGATGAATAAAATATATGTATTTATAACATATATTTTATTTTACACACAAACATGTTAAAAACCAGTAAATCTAAATAATTAACAGATACAACAACTATGTAATAGTTTACTATTTGGTATTTTCGATATTATATCTTGTATAATTATATTAATAACCATACATACACCTAATTTTGGAATTTACTACGTGTTTATACTTTTATATGTTGAAGTATACAATAAAAGTATAAAAAGGTTTTATACTAAAATAAGATATTGAATATACTATATAGTGGAGTATTAAGTACCTTCAAATGTACAGTTATCTTTTGGTCTGACATATTTTTTCACCTAAACCAAAAATATGTCAGACCAAGTTTTACCTGCAAAAAATAAAGGTGAGCAGTATGATACTATACAGTATAGTATATTCAATATCTTATTTTAGTATAAAACCTTTTTATACTCACTATGATATATAGTAGGATATTACATTATTTTATAATTACAGGTAAAACTTGGTCTGACATATTTTTTCACCTAAACCAAAAATATGTCAGACCAAAAGATACCTGTACATTTGAAGGTACTTAATACTCCACTATACAGTATATTCAATATCTTATTTTAGTATAAAACCTTTTTATGCTGTTATTGCGTACTTTAACATATAAAAGATAATAACATGATTATTAGTAGTTTAACTACATAAACTCGTGTATCCAACGACCATGGGTACATTGTAGATCATTATTATTAAAACTACGTATGATTATATATATATATGGTTACCAAGAATCATAATAATATAATATATATATAGGATATGTTAAAATACTTTCACTTTTGTTTTAATGTTAAGTTTGTATAGACAACCAGTAAATCAATAATTGTTAGGTTGATGGGTATATATATATATATATATATTAGTATATCTGCTATACTTATTATAAGAGTTACATTACAAACATATAAAGATATATTAATTTAACCTTTACAATAATAAGTATAACATTACAATTGTAATGTATACCAATATTTTAATTATATTACAATTGTAATGTTATAATTATACTAATATAAACACATAATTACCATGGTTAATTAATTACACGATTATCATGTAATTGCATGTATATAATTTTAATACTATACATATATAATGTATGATATACTATACAATAGTATAATTTTAAACATATAATAATATGTATATATTATTTTAATATATGCAATATGTTATTAGTATATGTCTAGACAACACATATAACTTAGTTAATATGGTAGTTATACACTTTACATTTTACATTGTATTTTATATAACTTTAACATGTAATTTATATACAATATATAAATTATTTAATATAACATTATGTTATATTAATACTCATATATTTAATCTAGATAGATAACATTATCTATATACTTATAAAGTAATTTTATACATATGAATATATTTTAGTTGTATGGTTATAGTTTACGTGTATTAAATATATGTAGTTGGTTTAACTTACCGTTATATGAAGGATATATTAAAAACAGTAACAAGATTACTGTTATATACAAACATTGTACATCATACTAATTGTATTTTTATTATGTATTATGTATTATGTACCGTGTAATACATGATACAACGATTATGTTATCGAACATATTTTTAACAGGAATTTTTGGTTGATACATTTTTTTGACATACTTTTGTAAAATTACATCAAAAAAATAAGGTCATAAAAAATTATGAAATTTCATAATTGGGTATTGATACCATCCACGATAACAATGGTTTGCGATTAATATTTATTTAATACATTCATTACATAATTAGTAACTATAATGTATTCATGCATAACATAATTAACATCTGTTAATTACGTCATGTTATTGTTATGTCGGTAATATTTTTATATAACATAACGTTATTTACATGTGGTATTGTTCCACTATCACATTATTTTTTTACCCAAGAAATTTGACACACTAACTTATAGTATTTTATGCTTTAATACTATTTTCTTCCTCATCCTCATCCATGTTTTTTATCGTATACCTTCGAATATCTTAGTGCAATTACATAATATTCGCGTAAATCGAAGGTATGTCTGAAAGAGAAAATGTCCGATAGAGAAAATGTCTGAAAGAGAAAATGTCCGATAGAGAAAATACTGACAGCCATATCCTACGGAAATAACTATGAGAGTCATAGCTGCGACAAGCGGCAAGCGACAAACCGAAGGTATACTGAGAGAGCAATGGCTATGCCAAACGCAGTGATAAGCGCTAACCGAAGGTATGCCTCCGGAGAGAAGAGCTTTGCCTAAACAATCAACTACGGAAATTATGTGGTCTCAGTAACAATGACCAATTAAGTTAATAGTTTCACACACGTATAATTACATAATATCTGTGGTTGATCGTTTAGGCAAAGCTCTTCTCTCCGGAGGCATACCTTCGGTAAGCGCTTGTCACTACGTTTGGTATAGCCATTGCTCTCTCAGTATACCTTCGGTTTATCACTTACTGCTTATGTAATTGCCATCGGTGTATACTTGGTTATACAAATATTGTCACTTTCTTTCTTACTCCTCCTACTCGACATCTACTTCCGCATGGTGTATGTATGAACAGAAAAATATACCAACAAATATTTTTTATCGAATTTCTTAAACGATTCGAAATATTAAAATAATATTTTTTTTGTTGAATATTTATTAATTTACGTTTTGGTAATATTATTTTAATATTTCGAATCGTTTAAGAAATTCGATAAAAATGTTTGTTGGTATATTTTTGTATTTCCTCTCCACACTCCTTTCCTCCTTTCCTTCTTTTCCCTATCTATCTCTTTCTTCCCATCAGTATAATTTACAATTACAAAAATATATCGGTACACTTACCGCTTATGTAATTACATAACTGTGGTCATAATATTATTATGTATAATATTGTTTATAACAATAATTTTAAACATGTATTGTGTTAATCTAACATATATCGTATATATATTTATTTATTTTTATGACATGAGTATGAAGTTTTGATACATAGGTCACGGATGAAGAGTGGGATAAGTAGGATGAGATGATGACAGTCAAAATATTTATTTGTACTTGTATAATATACATAGTAGTATTAAATACATACAAAAACGATGTAGGTTAACAGGATTACAAAATCCTATATAAAATTATAGTGGTATCTCAATCCGATGTTGTAAATTCTCTTGAATTTATAAAGTTAGTTAAACTCATATTTGTAAATATGATATTGTTCATCAATACGTGAGTATCACTCCTTCCTCCTCACCCTTTTCTCAATTACATAAATATATTAATATTCACAGCCTCCATACGAATTTTGTATTAATCTTTTGTTGATCGTTGCAGTATGCGGGTTTGCGAATGCACATCTTTGTATTTATCTACTTTAATCCATTGTGTAATGAATATTTAACAGTCACAATATATATATATATATACATACATATACATCATCAAAACATTATTATACCTAACATATGTCTACCACAGTAATTAATTAATTAATGATAACTACTTATATAACATGTTGTTATATAACATTGTAACTA
>Ga0302300_1001309_pt1 | contig 14347 bp, 17 predicted proteins | sample III_Palsa_E1_1_FD_198756 | JGI IMG/M metagenome (GOLD analysis project Ga0302300, IMG submission 198756) | Peat permafrost microbial communities from Stordalen Mire near Abisko, Sweden - III_Palsa_E1_1 | ecosystem: Environmental > Terrestrial > Soil > Palsa > Peat permafrost | place: Sweden... | reverse complement strand
GATTTAAACTTCAACAAAACGGTTTTATCCCTGCATAATTTTGATTCCTTTAACGCCCAGGGCATTCATTTTAAAGGTACCTGGAAATCATTTTTAGGTATGGATGAAGATTCTGTAAGGATACTTTATGCATCCTATGTGGTTGATGATGATGATGTTGAAATGCATTATGCCATGAAGATAACCGACCAGTAAAAGCATTTTTCCGCAGGCCCGCATCTACGAATTAATATCACTTCCGGTTTAAAAAAGTATATAACCTCAGGCTCTTAACAGTTTGGTGGTTTTAAAATCCGGTGGGTAATATGTGCCGTATCTCCTTACATATTACCTTAAAAAACAAAAATGAAAAAATTAATTATCGGTGCATTTGCTTTAGTAGCTATGGCTATTGCACCTAAAACTTTCGCTCAAACTAAAATGGTTGGTGGTGCTGCTATGTACCCAACAAAAAACATTGTTGAGAACGCTGTAAACTCAAAAGACCACACCACGCTTGTTGCCGCTGTTAAAGCTGCCGGTTTGGTTGAAACCTTGGAAGGTGCCGGTCCATTTACTGTTTTTGCGCCAACTAACGAAGCATTTGACAAGCTGCCTGCAGGTACAGTTGATTTTTTAGTAAAACCAGAGAACAAAGCAACCCTTGTTAAAATCTTAACGTACCATGTTGTAGCAGGTCGTTTAAGCGCTGCCGATTTAATGGCTAAAGTTAAAGCAGGCAATGGCTCGGCTACTTTAACTACTGTTGAAGGTGGTACTTTAACAGTAATGCAAAAAGGTTCAAAATTATATCTTGTTGACGAAAAAGGCGGTAAATCATGGATCACCATTTCCGACGTTTTTCAAAGCAATGGCGTAATACACGTAGTAAATACGGTATTAATGCCTAACTAATATTGTTTGCAGTTATACAGGTAGTTTGTACTTGATAGCGTGGTGATGTACAAACTACCGCTGCAAATTCTTAAAAATATCTTATCTGCCTACAAAATAAGATACCCGGTTGCTGATAGCGCCGGGTTTTTTTATGCTCGATCGTCATTGCTACGTCGTTTCACTCCTCGCAATGACGGGCAGGCTTTTAGAAAGAGAAAATGTCAAAAAAATATCAAAAACAAATTTCCTCTTTTCAGGTTTTTCACTTTTAACTACTTTTGGCGTTAATTAATTGTAAACATGGGTATTATTCTAAGTCAGATTGATCGGGTTGATAGTATTAGTAGAGAAGATTTTGTTAACAATTATTTAAAGCCGCGTAAGCCACTTATCATTCGCAAAGCCACCGAAAGCTGGCCTGCCCTGCAAAAATGGACCTTCGATTATTTAAAGGAAACCGTGGGTGATGTAACTGTTCCGCTTTATGATAGCTCAAAGGCCGATCCATCCAAACCTATCAACGCTTCTGCTGCCGAAATGAAGTTTGGCGATTACATCGATCTGATCCAGAAAGAACCTACAGACCTGCGCATTTTTCTGTTCGACCCAATAAAATACGCGCCGGGCTTGCTGGATGATTACCGTTCGCCAACTGACTTGTTAGGCGGATTTTTAGATAAATATCCTAATATGTTCTTCGGCGGTAAAGGTTCGGTTACCTTTTTACATTATGATATCGATCTGGCGCATATATTTCATACCCATTTCAACGGTCGCAAACGTGTTATTTTATTTGATAACAAATGGAGCGAGCGCCTGTACTGCATCCCATTTGCAACCTATGCATTGGAGGATTATGATATCGAGAAACCAGATTTTAACAAATTCCCAGCCTTAGATGGCGTTGAAGGGCAGGAAGCTATTTTGGAGCATGGCGATACCCTATTTATGCCAACAGGTTTTTGGCATTGGATGAAATACCTGGATGGCTCATTCTCTATTTCGCTGCGCGCCTGGGATAAATCATGGGGTATCAAAGCCAAAAGTCTTTACAACCTCACCATACAGCGCAAGTTTGATGATATCATGAAAAGAAACTTCAAAAAACGTTACATGGATTGGAAAGAAGAGTTAGCTATTGAAAGGGCCAATAAAGCTTTAGCCGAAGGTGAGCCGAAATAATTAATTACGCATTAATGTCATAATGCATTAATTATAATAATTTCTTAACCTATTATTCGCTTTAGAGGGCTTACTTTACATCTTTCGGTTAATTTGCTGACCGGGAAATGTAAAAATGAGCTTCATCCTCCGTCCGATCGACACTGTCGAATCGATTAGCCCTTCCGATTTTAAAAAGAATTATTTAGATAAGCGCAAGCCGTTAATTATTAAAGGCCTCACCAAAAGCTGGCCCGCGCGCGAAAAGTGGACCCCCGAATACCTGAAAGAAGTAGTCGGCAAAAAACTTGTCCCGCTTTATGATAATTCCAAAGCCGATCCATCTAAACCAATCAACTCATCAGCTGCCGAAATGCCTTTTGATGAGTACATGGATCTGATCAGATCAACACCAACCGAGCTTCGCATCTTTTTCTTCAATATATTTAAACAAGCGCCGCAATTGCTGGATGATATTGTTTTACCAAAAGACCTGATGGGTGGCTTTTTAGAAAGCATGCCCGCCATGTTTTTCGGCGGATCAAATTCCGTTACGTTTTTACATTACGATATCGATCTGCCGCATATCTTCCATACCCATTTTGGCGGCCGTAAGCATATTATCCTGTTCGAAAATAAATGGAAAAACCGCTTATACTGTATTCCTAACGCCACTTATGCGCTCGAAGATTATGATGTAGCTAATCCGGATATCACCAAATTCCCGGCGCTGGATGGAGTAGAAGGTTTTGAGATGTTCTTGGAGCATGGCGATACGCTGTTTATGCCAACCGGTTACTGGCATTGGATGAAGTACCTGGATGGTTCGTTCTCGCTAAGTTTGCGCGCCTGGGATGCATCACCAGTACGTAAAGCAGCCAGTTTGTATAATTTGGCAGTAAAAGGTGGTTTAGATAGCTTGCTAAAAATGACTTTTAAGGCCAATTACGCTAAACGTCGTGAGAAGATAGCGGTGAAACGGGCGGATAGGGCATTGGCTGCGGGTAAGCCTTACTAAGCAAAATATCAGCACTTTGGCATTCGTTTCAAACTTGTTTCGTAATCTCAAACAATAAGTAGTCGGTATAATGTGTCATGCTGAAATAAATTCAGCATGACATCGAAAATATTATGACGTATGGTCGCAAACGATCTTCCACTCGCCATTAATTTTCTTAAACCAAAGCGTAAAATAGCCACCCAAAGTACCTGCATCACGGGTTAAATGCCAGCCACCCAGTATAAAGGCATTGTTCTTATCGAGGATCTCCAGTTTGATGATAGTGAAAACTAACTGACCCATCGCTGCTTTATCCGGATAAGCTTTTTTGTAATGGTTGATAGTGGTTTGCCAGCCGTATTGCGGAGCGGTTTTGCCTACGAATACCAGTGAGTCAGATTTCCAGTAACCCTGCATAAAGCCATCAATATCGCCTCTGTTCCAGGCAGTTTGCTGGTTGCTCATAACTTTCAGAATAGCCTGCCTGTCCTGTGCGAAAATAGTGCTGCAACAAATGATTAAAATGAATGATAACAGGAACTTTTTCATAAAAGGGAAAGCTTTAAATTAGATATGTGGTACTAATATCATGAAAATCTTTTTAATCCTGTAAAATCATGGTTCACACAAAATAACTTTTAGCTTTGGGCTTTATTTATCAGCTTATGAATAAGAAAGTACTGTGTTTCGGCGAGGTTTTGTGGGATACTTTTGGTAACGAAAAAATAGCCGGCGGCGCACCGATGAATGTAGCCAGGCACTTAGTGCAGCAAGGTGTAAAAGCCGGGTTTGCCAGTCGCGTAGGCATGGATGCATCAGGCGATAAACTGGTGGAAGTTTTAAAGCAAAGCGGACTTTATTCAGCTGATACTATCCAACGCGATGCGGAACTCCCAACCTGTGAAGTAACCGTGCAGCTCGACGAAAAGCAACAGGCAACTTATATTATCCCCGAACCGGTTTCATGGGATAACATCCAAACTGAAGATTTATTAACGGAAAGCGCGATAGATTCGGCAGCAATCGTTTTTGGCAGCCTGGCTTGCCGTACCGAAACTACAAAGCATACGCTATTAAATTTGTTGGATGAAACAAAGGCATTGCGCATATTTGATGTAAATCTCCGTGCACCGCATTATACTTTAAGCACTATTGAAAACCTGGCTGCCCGGGCAACTGTGGTAAAAATGAACGAAGAAGAAGCACGCCTGCTAATTGGCGGCAGCAACTCCTCGTTAGAAAATATTATCGGCGAATTCAGGGCTAAATATCACCCTAAAACCATTTGCATAACCCGTGGCGAAAATGGCGCCATCATCTGGCATGATCATGAATTATTTGAGCATCCCGGCTTTAAGGTTGATGTGGTAGATACCGTAGGCTCTGGCGATGCCTTCCTGGCTACTTTTATCGGTGGTATCTTAGCCAAACACCCCATGCAAGATGTACTGAAAAAAGCATGTGCCATTGGCGCGTTTGTGGCCAGTAAACGCGGTGCAAATCCTGTTTATAATGAGCAGGAGATTGAGCACATCTTAAATAGTTAAATTTTTCTGTATCTCATTTTTACTTTCCCCTTACCATAATCCTTTACGCTTAGTTTATTTTTGTTTGATAAACACAAGTATCATGAAGGTAGAAATTTGGTCGGATGTGATGTGCCCGTTTTGCTATATCGGGAAACGAAGGTTTGAGGAAGCTTTAGAAAAATCAGCATATAAAAACGAAATTGAAATTGAGTGGAAAAGCTTTCAGCTTAACCCCGATATGGTGACCGATCCGAGCATCAACATTAGTCAATACCTTGCCGATATCAAAGGCTGGAGCCTGGAGCAGGCCAAAGAAATGAACGCCCATGTTACCGGCATGGCTGCCGAAGCGGGTTTAACCTACAACTTCGACAAAGCGGTTGTTGCCAATAGCTTTAAAGCACATCGGTTTACGCATCTTGCCAAAAAGCATGGCTTGGGCGATGCCGCTGAAGAGCAACTATTTAAAGCTTATTTTACCGATGGTAAAAATACCGATGATATAAACACCCTGATTGAATTAGGTAATGCCATTGGCCTTGATGCTGCCGAAGTGAAGCAAACTTTAGAGGGCGATGCTTTTGCTGAAGAAGTGCGATATGATATTTACGAATCGCAGCAATTGGGTATTCGCGGTGTGCCGTTTTTTGTACTGGATAGGAAATATGGCGTATCAGGCGCGCAGGCCATACCGGTTTTTGAAGAAACTATAGAGAAAGCATTTACCGAATGGAAACACGCTGCCCAAAAATTAGATATAATTGAAGGTGAAAGTTGTGGGCCGGATGGGAATTGCTAATTAACATCACTCTTTCCACGCGTTATTGCGAACGGAGCGTGGCAATCTCTTAACTAATGCAAATTCCATTATAGCTACAAACTCACTTCTTCCTTACAATTACATCAAGAAAGATACAACCGAAATCGTTCCCAATTCAAACAATTTTTACTAAACTTGCTCATTAGCTTAATAACCAATTATGAGCATTTTAAATTCTGCACTGGCGGGCGTTGTTTTATTGATGTCGTTTAGCTCAATATCATTCGCGCAAACAACAGCTAAACCTGAGAAGTATCCCGTATATAACGGTGAGCTCGGTGTTAAATATTCAACCAAAAAAACAGACTTTAAAGTTTGGGCACCCAATGCATCCGAAGTAAAACTGCGTTTATATGCCGCAGGCGAAGGTGGCACACCGCTTAAAGAGATCGATCTTGAGAAAAAGCACAGCGGTTTATGGGAAATAATCATCAAACACAACCTCAAAAATAAATACTACACATTCCAGGTTCAGCAGGATGGCAAATGGTCGTTAGAAACGCCGGATATGTATGCTAAGGCGGTAGGCGTTAATGGGCACCGCGGTATGGTGGTCGATTTAAAATCAACCGACCCAATAGGCTGGGCAAAAGATAAAAGCCCGAAGCTTAAAAATCCTAACGATATTATCATTTACGAAACGCATATCAGGGATATATCTATCGATCCAAACTCGGGTATCAAAAATAAAGGCAAATTTTTAGGCTTGACCGAAACCGGCACTAAAACTCCGGATGGTAAATCTACAGGGTTGGATCATATGAAAGAGTTGGGCATAACACATGTGCATATCCTGCCTGCCTTTGATTTTAATTCGATTGATGAAACCAAACCCGATTCAAAGCAATACAATTGGGGTTATGATCCGCAAAACTATAACGTGCCCGAAGGCAGCTACTCCACAAATCCATATGATGGCAATGTACGGATTAAAGAGTTTAAACAAATGGTGCAAGCCCTGCACGCCAATGGCTTACGGGTGATTTTAGATGTAGTTTATAATCATACTGCTGATATTGATCACTCCAACTATACCCAATTCGCACCGGGCTATTTTTATCGCCATAATGCCGACGGTAGCTATTCAAACGCTACAGGTTGTGGTAACGAGTTTGCTTCGGAACAACCGATGGCACGTAAGTTTATGATGGAATCGCTCCTGTATTGGGTGAGAGAATACCATATCGACGGTTTCAGGTTCGATTTAATGGGCACGCATGATATTAAAACCATGAATGCCATAAGCGATACTTTACACAACATCAATTCATCTGTTTTTATTTATGGTGAAGGCTGGACTGCCGGCTCAAGCCCGTACCCGGAAGATAAACGTGCCGTTAAAAAGAATGTGTCGAAATTGCATAAGATAGCTGCTTTTAGCGATGATATCCGCGATGGGATAAAAGGCGGATTTAGCAATGTAAAAGAAACAGGTTTTGTAAGCGGTAACCTAAACTCAAAAATGAGTGTGATGTTCGGTATCGTAGCTTCGGTAAAAGATCCACAGATTGATTACAATAAAGTTGACGATTCCAAAGCGCCATGGGCCAAACAACCGGAGCAAACCATTACTTATGCATCATGCCATGATGATAATACGCTGTTTGACCGCTTGAAAATTAGTAATCCCGATGCCACAGAGGCCGACCTGATCAAAATGGATAAGCTGGCTAATGCGATCGTTTTAACCTCGCAGGGCGTAGCATTTCTGCATTCAGGAGCAGAATTATTGCGAACCAAAGATGGCATAGCCAATTCCTTTAAATCTCCCGATGCGATAAACGAAATAGACTGGAGCCGCAAAACTAAATATGCCGATGTATTTGACTATTACAAAGGAATGGTGGCCCTGCGTAAGGATCATCCGGCATTTAGAATGACAGCGGCAGGAATGATCCGCAGGCATTTGAATTTTATGGAAACCGGTGACCCCTCAACCATCGTTTATCAAATATCCGATAACGCCAATGGCGATAAATGGAACAGGATATTGGTAGTGTTAAATGGTAATAAAGATGCTAAAACCGTTACCATTCCAGATGGTAACTGGCATTTAGTAAGCGATGGTAACAAGGTTGATGAGGCAGGAATAAGTATACTAAACGGTCCGTCCGTAACGGTTCCGGGTACAACGGCTTATGTTTTGCATGATTGATGGGCTATTTCTGATTTTTGAGCGGTAGTCCCATCTTCTCAAGCACGTAATCTTTAAGCTTAACTGCTGCTTTCTTTTTCATGGTACTAATTTCACTTTTGTCAAATATTGTTAGCAATAATACTTCAATACCTGCACTTGTTTCATTAAGTAAATAATACATACTCTAAAGCCGCCGCTTTTACCTTTACCCTTGCTTTCATCAGCCATCCTTATCTTATAAATTTTATCTCCGTATGCTTCTCCTGCAAATGGATTTTTTATAAGCGTGTTTTCTAAAGATTTTATGCTGCCTTTTAGTGTGTTATATTTCTTGGAAAGAGGCTTAAGTGTTTTTTTGAATTCTGGAGAATAGTAAACCGTATTAATCATTCCACAGATCGTCGAAGCTTAATGGCTTTAATTTTCCTGATTGTATGAGTTCCGCTTCTGATAAGCTTTGGTTCAAAGATACTTGTTCAATTTTTGAAAGATTATCTTTAGAATTGGCTATAATGTGACCGCCCATTTTTTTAATGATCTGAGAAACCTCAGCGGTTTCACGGTCTGGGATTTCAATGGTTAATGTAGTCATGATTTACTTGTTAATCCAATAAATGTGCCGTTGTGATGAATACACATGATATACAAATATAATTATATGTATTATGATTAACAAACTTACATCGCTGGGTAAATTGTGCATTACATCTTCTTAATCAAACATTACCATTTAGTTACTAACCTTATAAATTTTATAAATAACTTTGTAAAGTGTACTTGTTACACTTTGTAAATGGAAGAAGTTATTATAGATAATAAAGAAGAAGTTCAATACACTCATTCAAAGTTTACTTTAAGGCTGGTGGTTGGGCTGATGTTTTTTTTGGCAGGATTGGTTTTTGCCAGCTGGGCATCGCGTATTGTTACAGTGCAGCAAACCATGGGTTTGTCTGATGCGGGGCTTGGTGCTGTGCTTTTTTCCCTGCCTGTGGGCTTAATGTGTTCGCTGCCTTTTTCAGGTTGGATCATCACCATTATCGGCAGTAAAAAATTATTGATTATTTCATTAATCATGTATAGCATGGCTTTAATCAGCCTCGGCCTAGCCCAAAATGTGTTTCAGCTTATTGGCTGCCTCGTATGCTATGGTTTTGCCAGTAATACGGTAAATATCGCGGTTAATACCCAGGCCGTAGCTACCGAGGTTATGTATAAAAAGCCTATACTGGCCTCATTTCATGGTTTATGGAGTTTGGCAGGATTTACCGGCGCGGGGATTGGCACATTCATGATCGCTAATGGCATCGAGCCTTTGCATCACTTTATAGTGATTGCTGTTATAGTGGTTTTGCTGATTATTTTAACTGCGAAATACCTGAAGAATGATAAGGTAACCGATAGCGGCCCCGTTTTCGTAATGCCGGATAAGTCGCTCATTATGCTGGGTATCATCGCCATGTGCTCCATGATCTGCGAAGGGGCTATGTTCGATTGGAGCGTGATCTACTTTAAAAAAGTGGTACTTGCGCCAACAGCTCTGGTGGGTTTGGGCTTCACCGCGTTTATGTGTACCATGGCAGGCGGGCGGTTTATTGCCGATTGGTTTTCTCATCGTTTCGGCTTAAAGCGCATATTGCAAACCAGCGGAACACTTACTGTTACAGGTTTGCTCATCGCTGTTATATTCCCTTATTTTTATACCGCTATCGCGGGATTTTTACTGGTGGGTATCGGTGTATCATCGGTAGTGCCGATGGTTTACAGCGCGGCAGGTAAATCAAAAACCATGGCACCAGGCGTTGCGCTGGCAGCAGTATCAACCATTGGTTTTATCGGGTTTTTGTTTGGTCCGCCAATAATAGGATTTATAGCAGGGTTAGCTACTTTGCGCGCTTCTTTTGTGTTTATCGCCTTTATGGGTACGTGTGTGGTTGTGCTATCAACCAAAGCCAGGTTGTAAGAAAGTAGTTGAATTAATTTGTATATTGTAATAATTTTGTTACATTTATGCAACTAACTTAATTAATCATGACTGAGGTTAATAAATCAGAGCTTCATGCAATTATTGTTGAAATAAGTAAATTATCAACCGATATTGATGAGCTCAAAAAAAGGCGCGACTTCCTGTTGGATAAGTTTAAGCAAATCCAATTAGTAGGCGATAAGCCAAAATCTGTATTCAGGCTTGTTTAATATCACTCCTCGTTCAAATCTTCTTCACCAGGGTTTAGCAGGTACTCAAACTGCTCGTGCCCGTTATGAAATATAAATTTCAAGCGCTGCTTGGCCTCTTCAATATCCAACGACATTGCTGCCAATGTTGATGGAATGTTATCCCTGATGAGCTTAATATCGGTAACATTTGGCATCTCAATAAATATATCGTCGCCCTGTGGGGTAATTTTCCAGCCTTGCAGGTGGGCGTTGGTCAATAGTTCGATCCATTTTTGCTGATAGAAATTCATAACATGAGTTTTTATCCTGTATAAAGGAATGTATCAACTAATGGTTTTAAAATTCCGTATGTAATTAAAAACAGGTATTATTCTTAATATTATGGATATAATCAATTATCATACTTTTATAATAATTGTTAAAAATTGAGTCACTATCAAACAATATAGCTTAATTTTTTGTAAGATTACTTAATCATAACTGGCATATTAATACCTTTGTCCCAATTGATGGATACAACTGATACTTCACCCATTCCTGAGCCTGTAAGGCAAAAAAGATTATCTGGCTTCAGAAAAACCGTAAATGATTTTTTCGTAAGCCTGTATAATATCAATGCCTTTATCATCAAATTTTTTAAGGAAGCCTTTTTGCCGCCTTATGAATTTAAGGAGATCATCAGGCAATGTTATGAAACCGGTGTGCGTTCTTTCACGCTGATATCGTTAACCGGTTTTATTGTTGGTTTAATCTTTACCAAGCAATCGCGCCCTTCGCTGGCACAGTTTGGTGCAACATCATGGTTGCCGTCGCTGGTATCTATCGCTATTATGCGTGCTTTGGCGCCGCTGGTAACCGCGTTGATTGCGGCAGGTAAGGTTGGCTCAAGCATCGGTGCCGAATTAGGCTCCATGCGGGTAACCGAGCAAATTGATGCCATGGAAGTATCGGGCACTAACCCATTTAAGTTTTTGGTTTGTACACGGGTGCTGGCTACTACATTAACCATCCCTATTTTGGCTACCTACACCGGGTTTATAGCGCTGCTGGGTGGTTTTGTAAATGTTTATTTTAGTGAAGGTACAAGTTATCGTACCTACATGGGGCAGGTGTTTGATCCTTTGTCGTTTATTGATTTTACGGCATCCCTTATCAAGGCTATAGTATTTGGTTTTACTATTGGTATCGTAGGTTGTTACCAGGGCTATTTTTCGGATAAAGGTACCGAGGGTGTAGGCAAAGCGGCAAATGGAGCAGTGGTAACCGCCATGTTTTTAATATTTATTGAGGAAATTACCATTGTGCAAATAACCAGCTGGTTCAGATAATATGGAGAAGCAAAAAGCACCCATCGACCATAAAAATGCTGTGATAAGCGTTAAAGGGCTTGAAAAGTCTTTTGGTGACTATCACGTGCTGAATGGTGTGAACCTGGAACTTTACCAGGGCGAAAACCTGGTGGTGCTTGGCCGTTCGGGTACAGGTAAATCAGTACTGATCAAGATCATCTCGGGCTTGTTAAAGGCCGATAAGGGTAAGGTTGAAGTGCTGGGCCAAAACATTGATAATATTTCGCTTAAAGAATTGCAGGCGCTGCGCATCAGGATTGGATTTTCATTCCAAAACAGTGCTTTGTATGATAGTATGACGGTGCGTAAAAATCTGGAGTTTCCATTGGTGCGTAACCGCAAGGGAATAACGCGAAAAGAGATTGACACAGCGGTTGAAACTGTACTGGAAGGAGTGGGATTATCACAAACCATTAACCAAATGCCATCGGAGCTTTCGGGCGGGCAGCGTAAGCGTATCGGTATTGCCCGTACGCTGATCTTGAACCCCGAAATTATGCTGTATGATGAGCCAACAGCAGGCCTCGATCCGATAACTTGTATCGAGATAAACGAACTGATTAACGAAGTTCAACGTAATTATAATACATCATCCATCATCATCACACACGATTTAACCTGCGCCAAACAAACCGGCGATAGGATAGCGATGTTGCTTGATGGGAAATTTCAGCGTGAGGGTAGTTTTGAACATGTGTTCGATACTAATAACGAGCGGATTAAACCATTTTTTGATTACAACTTTATAAAGTAGATATTTACCATAACATTATGGATTTAGGAGAAAACAGGCGCGCAATAATAGTGGGAATATTCCTGGCCCTTGGGCTGGTGGTATTTATTTTGGGCGTGTTTACATTAGGAGGGCAGTCAAAAAGCTTTTCGAAAAGCGTACACATTAACGCCGTATTTGATGATGTTGCCGGATTAAAAACAGGTAACAACGTATGGTTTTCGGGTGTAAAGGTGGGTACCATCAGTACCATCCGTTTCACAGGGCCATCACAGGTAGCCGTTAAGATGACGGTTGACGAAAACTCACGTCAGTACATCCATGATAACGCGCAGGTACACATTGGCTCCGACGGATTGATCGGTAACAAGATCATCGTTATTGATGGCGGCAGTCCGCAGGCACCAATTATTCGCGATGGCGATATCTTGCAAACCGCCAAAATGGTTTCTACCGATGATATCATCAAAGTAGCCCAGCAAAATAACGAGAACCTGTTAGCCATCACCAGCGATTTTAAATTACTGAGCCATAAAATACTGCAAGGCAAAGGTACAGTAGGTACACTTTTAGCCGATAGCTTAATGGGCGTACAGTTAAAAGAATCAATGCATAACCTACAGATCGCAACTGCAAGTGCAGCGGTTATGGCTGTTAATCTTACCAGGTTCAGCAATAAAATGAGTACCAAAGGTGGTTTGGCAGATAGGTTATTTACCGACACCGCGACTTTTAACAAGATACAGGGCGCGGTAGCGCAATTAAAAGCCGCTGCCGACAATGCCAATGTACTAACCCAAAACCTAAACAAAGCCAGCAACAAGCTTAATAGTACCGATAACGTGTTAGGTGTGCTGTTAAACGATAAAGCAAGCGCGGTAAAAGTGCAAAATAGCATTAATACGCTGCAGGAAAGCTCTATCAAACTTAATGATGATCTGGAAGCAGCACAACACAACTTTTTGCTGAAACACTTTTTTAAAGAGCGTGCAAAGCAAAAAGCGGATAGCTTAAAGAACGCGGCTAAGTAGTTAATATATTGTTAGTTATGCCGGATTTATTCGGCATCTCATGCGCTGATTATTCGTTTTGAGGGATCCTGAAACAAGGTTAGGATGAAGCATTATTTTGGGCGTTACCTTCGGTCGGGCTTTACATTCATACGCCTGTGGGCCTTACTCACGGGCCGGTATCCATTTCGATCCCTAACGCACACGTCAAATCGTCAATTGTAAAACAATTCTTTTTCATAGCCTGTTAATCATAAAACCTTTAGCTATGAAAAAGCAAACTCCACTCAAAGAAGGCGATGCAAAGCAACCTTTAAAAAAGGATAAAGAAAAGCTTAAGACCGAACCGCCCATCAGCGAAAAGGACGAGGTAAAAAAGGCAGAAGAAAAGACTATCAAAGCAACACCTAAAAAATCATAGGTTTATTTAATTTAGGCTATCAATATACTATCATGAAATTGAGATTGCCCGTTATTGCTTTAATTGTACTTTTCGCATCCTGTAAGCCTGCTATAAAATCGTCTGACCTGTATGGCACATGGAAATATGTTAAAGTGGAAAATCCGAATGAAAACCCGCCGGATAGTGTTAAGCATGACGAGCTAACGGCGCAGTCGCCTTTTATCAAATTCACCAAAAGCGATAGCCTGATCATCATCTGGGGCGGAGTGGTATTATCACACGGCAAATTTAAAATGGATGGCATGAATATCAACTATACCGAAAATCTTTCGGATGGTACCACAAGAAAATTTCCATTTTATATCTCAAAAATAACTGATAAAGACCTTGTTTTTGAAACCCTTGGCGAACATGGTACGAGGGTTACCGCGATTAAGGAATAGGTTTAATGCCCAACCGGCATTGCATTCGCATCCGGTTCAATCTCCTCAACAATATTTCGCCTGCCGATAAATAATATAATTAGTGCTATTACCGAAGACGTGCTAATGATAACCGCCATAGAAAATGGCGAAGTTGTTTTAAACAAACTCACGCAATAAGTTGCAAATGCCCCAATCCCTAACTGCATGGCACCCATTAATGAGGATGCCGTGCCCCCGTTTTTACTGAATGGTGCAAGCGACAGGGCCGAAGCATTCGGGTTGATCAAACCAACCCCGCATAGGATGAAAAATATCATGGCGAGTGTGCCGGCCAAGCCAAACCAACCGTTCAGGGATTCAACTAAGTAAAATATCGCTACGATTACTTGTCCGCACATGGCGACAATCACAATGCGTTCGCTGCGGAAGTATTTTAGCAACACATTGTTTAGCTGGCTCGAGCCAATAAATGCTATCGACAAGAAAGCGAAGATCCAGCCGTAGGTTTTACCATCTACATGAAAATATTCCATAAACACCGCCGGGGAGCCCGCCACATAGGCAAACAAGCCCGCGAATGCCAGGGATGAGGTAATAGCATAAGTATAAAACTGCGGCACTTTAATCACCGATAAAAAGCTGTTGATGATAGGCAGCGGCTTTAATGAGTAAGTAACATCCGGCTTATAGCTTTCGGGCAGAGAAAATACTACCGCGATCAGGATCAGG
>Ga0302300_1001306_pt1 | contig 14373 bp, 5 predicted proteins | sample III_Palsa_E1_1_FD_198756 | JGI IMG/M metagenome (GOLD analysis project Ga0302300, IMG submission 198756) | Peat permafrost microbial communities from Stordalen Mire near Abisko, Sweden - III_Palsa_E1_1 | ecosystem: Environmental > Terrestrial > Soil > Palsa > Peat permafrost | place: Sweden... | reverse complement strand
GGGGGCGGGAGGACGGAAGTGGAGAAGAAGATAATAAAAATGAAATTACAAATAGGATAATAAAAGAAACAGTATATTACATATAATGTTGATCAGTAGAATGCGAACAATCACGACCGCAATCATATGTGCATGTGTATGTGTGACATGTTACGTGTCAGTAGTTGATGGTAACATTGTTGATATGGTTGGAATGAATCTTTTTACTGATGATGATTTAGTTACATCATATGTGAGTGCAGAGGGAAAATTTGGTAATGGTAATGATGTTAGTGATGGTGATAATGATGATGTAAGGATTTCACTACTTGTGGTTCCCGCTATTATTGGTTATCAATGTAGTTTGCCAGTATCTGCCTTACCTACAGGTCCAAATCAACCGGGTTTTGGTACGGGATTGGAAATACCAGTAGATAACTCCACGAGTGACTATGCGTATAAGGCATTACTTATTCAGGTTGAACAGCTTCGTGATAATTGTGTGATGTTGAATACGGTTACTGCACAAGCAGCATCTTTGGGTTACGAATACATCATGCTGTGGAGTAATGCTACTTATGATGTTGGTGCAAATCTTGTAACAACATTGTTATATTCACCCCACTGGGCACCACCAAACGGTACAATTGGCTTCTTTGATGTAACTTTGAATGTTGGTAGTTACCTCAATGACATTTACATCTCATCATTAGATGGTTCATCATCAACGGTTGATGACCCAATGGTATTGATCATTACATTAAATTCTAGTCCATACCAAACAAGATTATTAAGTAATGTTCGTAATTCAGATTCACCAATTGATGCCAGAATAACAGTTACGGTAATGGCATCATCCTGTCTCATGTTTTGTATAATTCAAACTATTGTCCAATTATGTCAAGCTCGTTATGGTCAGAATCCCATTACTACTCCAGGTAAAGTTTATATCATATACTTACTTGTTTCATTGGTACTTATTGAAATTGTCGTAGATGCTTGGCTTGACCCTTTTGGTATAATAATTACAACTTCTGTCATTACCACTTCTATCTATTGTTGTATGTTCACTATTCAAGCATTATGTTACGTTATGACATTTTACTTGCTATTATCATCAATTACCAGACATAAACACGAAAGTTATAAGGTACTCATGAAGCTTAAAATACCAGTATATACTATGATATCACTATCAATCATACTTGTGCCAATTTCGAAAGTTATCTATTACTACACCAGTGTCATGATCATGACATACATCTTTTTGGCTATGTGTTATATTACGTTACTACTTACCAACGTAGTCTTTATTGTACATGGTTTTAGAGCAGTTAATGATAACTGTAACAAAGACTATAAAAAGTTACTACTCATATACATTGTTATGTTGTCGTGTGTTCTTAATTACCTACCGGTAATTGGTATGGCACTTCAAACACCATCAATATGGTCTCAAGCTTCACAAATGTCAACTGTTGTGGGTCAAGTATTCTACTATAACTATAGTCGCTATTCTACTATTGTAAGTTTATTTATATTAACTGTAATTCCAGCTTTTTGTCATTGGACACAAATGTTAGTATTCAACAATCACACTAATAGACAGCCTTCTGAGCTTCCACTGTCTATTATAGATCATCATAGTCATCATAGTCATCATAGTCATGATAGTAAAGTTAAAACTAACCGTCAAAACCAACTTAGTAGTTCAGATAATAATGATGTGATGGGTATGGTAGAAAGAATTCTTGGCAAGAATCGGTATATGTTGGGTGTTAACACTACTATCAGTGAAACAGTAGATGATAATAATACGTCAGGTTATATAACAACTCCTACATCTGCTTATACTTTAACTCCTACCACACCACTACATTATCCAACAACAACAACACTTTTGACCACAATTAATTCACATGATAATAATAATGGTGAAATACCTATCATTGCCAATTCTAGTTAATTTATACATTTTATTCATCCCTGGGATGAGAACTATATATATACCATACAATAAAAGTTATTACTTATGTAAAGTTTACCAATCTCCTCTCATCCACTCTCTCTTCCTCTCCTACTCTCTCCTCTCATCTACATAATCATATACAAAAAATAATTAATAATTGTTATATTAAATGTATAATGTATATATATATACTTAATATATCTTTATATTCCCGGGACATAAAATATTAAACATTACAATTTGTATCATTTATGTAAAAGTATTTATCTGTTTGAGGTTTAAACAATATACAAATTTAAACAGTATATACATATTTAAATACTTACAAAACTATATTAACATATTTAAATAAAAAGGTATCTTTGTTTATTAAAGATATATAAACATACAAATGTAAATTATGTATGTTGTAAATTATAAATATATAACAGTACAAGTATACTTATAATTGGAATGTTATGTATGTGTAAGTGTTAAGTTATCATAACACATACTATTTTATATACTCATAGTATCTTTATGTCTTAGAGACATAAAACTATAATAATACTTATAACAAACAAGTTAAAAAATAGGAATAAATTTATATATGTTAGAAACACAAGATGTAAACAAAACACATCTTAGTTGTTGGCTATATATACATTTGGTGAAGGTGAAGAGGATGGGATGTTTATATTAACTAATTCACATGTCAACTCGGAAATGTTTTTACACCCAACACGATAGTTTAATATTTTAACAATATAAGCATAACTTATATACATTAAAATATTTTCAAATAAATACTTTGTTTTCTCAACCAATAACATAGGGTAAATAGTAGCTGTAATCACCATTAACATAAATGTATACTTATATATCTATCAGGTCCCAATTTAAGTTTAAAAATGTAAAAATTTTGTATACGTTACAATTATAATTATATTTAAATTAACATACAATTGGATATAAAAAACATGTTGGTTTGAGATAATTATAAATACTACTTTACAGTATAAACAGTATTATAGTATAAACACTACTTTATAGTATAATACATAATTTTTACATCATTATAATAATTTTTCCATACTTTAAATCTTATAAGTACATGATTTATAAGTTGTATATACTAATAAACTATTGCTATACATTTTTACAACATAATGTTGTAAAAGTAAAAATATACATTTGTATATTATGGTAAATGTGTGTTTACAACAAATGTAAAATATACATACCTATTTACACTATTACATGCGTAATATTGATGGTAAATTAGTTACACCGATAATAAGCAATCATATTAATATTTATGTGCATATGTTTTTACATAGGTATAAATGTAATTTATATATTTAGTTATATTGGTATTTACCATTATGTACAATAATGTATATACATTATTGTACATATTAATAATAATATTATAATACTTATAGTATTATATCACAATATAATTGTTAATAATGTTTAAATAAGCAAACTTATTAATAATATTATTATATTAACACATACACAACATATGTTAATTACTATTGTATAGTTTTAACATTCAAAAGATAACATATATAAAAGTATAAGAGTAAAGTATTCTATTATTTGTATTATTTTTATATTGTATTATTAATAATTATTCATGTAAACAATAAATTACAATACTAATAGGTATGTAAATAGGTGTTTAGTAACAATGTTAACAATATTAATAATAGTAATATTTACAACATTAAGTTTGTTATACTATATGATTATATTTTACAACAATACTTTATTGTTGTTAACACAAATTATAATTGTGGATAGGTGTGTATATATGTTATTTTTAACATATTTGAAAATGTGTTATGATGTACCAGTTGAGTTCCTATCTAACAAGATTATCATATAGTATACTTTGTTTTTATTATTGTTAAAAATACAAGTATAAATACAAATACAAATAGTAATAGTTTTACATGAATGTAATGTGAAAGAACTTATACCGATAAATGTTGAATGGTATTAGTGTTAGTAGCTGTGGTAGTGGCTGTGGTTGTGGCTGTGGTAGTGGCTGTGGCAGTAGTAGTAATAATATGTTGGTTATGTTTGGTAACATGACCATCGTTAGTGCTATTATGTGATGTTGTGACCGCAGTTTCAATTAAAGATTTGAACTCTTTAGTCTTTTGCCACTTGATGAAAGTGTCATTGCGCATAAGTGTTGCAACGTGACACTGGGCAACATCAAACACATTTCTGTCAATAGACACACCGTTATAATACAAATTGATAGCAGAAGTAATTTTATCTTTAATGATATTGTCAATGTTAATTTCAGATATAGATCCATCCTTAATGTACATATTATAGATATCAATGGCCTTATCGTCTGAATTCACCACAGTCATAATATTCTTGAAATCCTCAACACTCTCATAAAACATTACATTTTCGATTGACCAGTCACTGTTGGCAAATTGTTTAAATCCAGCTTTTAGTGTTTGATTCTTGAAAATAGCATCAATGACATCCACCTTCAAATTATTAATTTTACTTTCAACATGTAAGTTGTCAGCATCAGTCATAATATCCTTTGATGATGTGGTATGATGTGAAATCCATGCAAAAAATCGATCATACGTTAGGCACACTGGAAATACACCATTAATAACAGTCATCAATAGCGATGTTAAGGCAGAAATCCAACGGTAATCAAACCATGATGCAAATAGGTAAGGAGACGACATATACACAATACCTATTAACAGTGATAGAGGGGTCGTGATGATAACAGTAATAATAATTTCAAATCTCATGAAAAACGCATCCTTGATAAATAGAAGTTTATACGTAAACCATGTTAGAACTAATGCTAATACACTACTAAAGATTGAAGAGGTCATAATTGCTATCCTATTACATTCACTTGTGTTTTGTGTTTGTTGTTGGGAGAAAGTAAACAGATACGTTAAAAGCAAATACAAGATTAAATTTAAAGATCCAATAATAAAAGTAACAGTCAACCTAACTGGTAACTTAATAAACTTGGTCGCAATTAATGTTATAGTTGACATGTTACCAGTCATTCTGAAATTGTTAATTTCCGACTGAAATACAATACTTGGTGTTGTTAGGATAAAGTGCGAAATAAAATAGTACATAAGTGACATTAAAATATTCACTGTTTGACAGAACTGTGGTTTACCAATAATAATACTAACAGTTTCAACTATCGACAGAATATAAAAGAATACCAAATATGGAATGAGAGTGACGATATTTCTATATTTAATAATACGATGATGTCTCCTTTTTATTAACATTACAACACTCAATGTCAACACTATAGTATTAATCAACGCATAAATACAAATAAAAACATCTGCTGCTACCAAACTTGGGTCCTTAAATATAAAAGATGTTGACATCGTAAAAATGTGTTTATACATACCACAATCTATAACGATAAATCAAATTTATCATTGACTGACAAAAGAGGAAGAGGAAGAGGAAAAGAAAGAGAAAGAGATAGATTTTATAAGTAATACTATTATATCCAATATCTTATATAATTTTATTGTTTACATAAGATGTTAAATGTAACTATAACAGTAGATGTGTAATGTTAAGAATACATGTTTAAATAACAAACATTATATATATATACCTTAATTGTTTTTTATGTTGCTATTATTACATTTATAATATATTTATGATGTAACAATCTAATGTAATACAACTATCTCAAAGATAATTTATATTTCATATGTACATATATACATATTTATATATGTTTAACATTATTAAAATAGCAGTTGTATAAGTTCGAACTTATACAAATTATATGTAAAGATAGTTGTTACATATAATTTGTATAAGTTCATACAAAATTGTATTTAGATTATAATCTGTAACAATAATTAAACGGAATAACTATAATTTTATCTTTACTTGGTAAGATTATAATATTATAATATGTATTTGTACGTGTTTAAAATAAAAAGAAGATTAACTTTTCACCACAATGTTTATAACTTCTGAGTATTACATACATATTACCTGAGTTCAGATATACATATACGCATACACATACACATACACATACACAATATCCACGTAAAGCGTTGCACTTGTCTCAACTGACCTTTGGTAAACCAAATGTTACAAACAAGAAACAGTTATTCCAGTAATATTAATTATGTAGTAAAAAATACTAACAACATATTTTAGCGAAAGATCTTAAACGATTTAAAACATTAAAATAATGTTAAAATATACAAATATTAATAACAAACCAACACTATTTTAATGTTTTAAATCGTTTAAGATTTTTTCCAAAATCTGTTGGTTATATTTTTATTAGGTACATGTATATGTCTGACAAATGAATGGTGGAATTAAGATAGAATAGATATGAGTAAAAACATTAACACACAAATATGTACAATTCTACCTCTCTCCTTCCACCTCCTCCCTTCACCTCTCCCAACTGTTCTTCCTTGACTTGTATTTTGTTACTGTATTATTTATAAAGTAGTATTGTGTAAGTAACATATAATTGTTATATGTTAAAGTTAGTATTTGTCATAATATGTGAGTGTGTGTATACGTATACGTGGTATAAAATGTAAAACAAATAACACTATATATTGAGTATATACAAACACTATATTATATTTTTAATATAATATTGAACTACTACAAGGAATATAAATATGTATATTAATTTATATTATCTATATTACCATACTGAAATAATGTGTATAGAAAATTACACATATAATTTAACATCTATGAGTATATATTTGTAGTAAAGAAATTAGTTGTATAATATATTATTATACAATATAAAGTGTAACAAACTATTACATATGTAATTGTTATGCATATTAAATATTTAACGATGATAACTTCCATGGTTATATTAACAATAAGTACCATCTTAACTAGTAAAATAAATTATGGTATCTCTTTATTATATAGTATACAATATTATATATTAATATGATAGAATTCCAGGTAAAAATTGTTTGGTTTGTAAAATTTTGTATACAAATTACATCATACCAAAAACTGTCCTGTAAAATAACAGTGTTAAGTATCTTAACTATTTAATATATGCTACTGTAACATATAAAGTACTATTTTTAATAATCTTTGTTATTAATGTACCCATTATGATGAGGTGAATAAATATTGTAGAAGCTAAGAATTTTTAGTATTAACACAATGTTTCTATTTACTATATGTAGAAAAAAATATATGTAAACATTACACATTTTAAAATTCGCTTCACAATATTTTATATCGTACTGTTTACAGCATACAAAATTGGTGTTTTTATGTTTTGAATGACAATATCAAACCACATTGATGTTATTAATATATTATTTTAACACAAGTAACTCAAAATTTTGGGTATTACATATATATATATACCATACACAGTATATAATATTATACGTTGATGTATTAGAAATCCTGTCAAACATATTTCTTTTTACAAGTTTTTGTATAAAAATTCATCATACCAACAAAATCCTGTCAAAATCGAGTATCAAGACTCTTAGCTATTTACTATATGTTACAGTAACATATAAAACATTTACTTTTAATAATATTATTTACTTATCATACCACATCAACAAAAATATTATATGTTACAGTTTGTAACTTTTAGTATTTGAATAATAATTACATACATAAACATAAATGTTTTAATTATTTACTTGTTACAATATGGATAGTAATCCATATAATCTTCCTCCCTCCTTCCCTCTTCCCTCCTCTTCTCCTTCCTTTATATATTCTAATATAATTATGTAATTGTTGTGAATTGTAGTGCCACACAGATATTATGTAATTACACTAACACAATTGAGGATAAAGAAATAAGTGAATGTAATTACATAATATCTGTGTGGCATTACAATTCACAACAATCTTATAATAATATAATTTAATAGTATATAATGTTAATATAAATAATAATAACTACATAATATTCGTGGTGAGTTGTTTACACGTATTTTATGTAATTGCAAAAATATAGTCATGATATTAAACATGTATAATATCCTATGTAACAATAATTTTAAACATGTTACTATGTTAATCTAACATATATTGTATATATGTTTAATTATTTTGTATGTGGTAATATAAAGTTTTATCGTAAATACCATAATTGGGTGAAGAGAATGGTTAGATGAAGGAAGACATAGTGAAAATATAAACAAAGTATTTATTTGTACTCATTATACATATATTCATATATTCATATATTCATATATTTATATATTTATATATTTATGCATTATTATTACGCCTAGCTAACAAACTATCACAGCGTTACACTACTACATCCCAAGTTACAATTTTTTGTTTGTCTCATAAACACAAATATCTTACCCAAAGTTCATTAACTCAATACACATGATATACGGATAATTATTGCAGTACTGTTCAACATGGCACGGTTTGCTCAAACACAAATATCTATTAAGCGCAGCTGACCTTCGGTTAACATCCTTTGACATTTTGTGTGTTTAACTATGTATGTATGTGTGTAAGAAGTTATGTTTAATATTAAACATAGTGTTAAATTAAATTATTATAAATATATAATACAATTAGGTATATTATTGATAGAATACGTATCGGTCATATCAATAATATACCTAATTGTATGTCAGTGTATAATTGGTTATTTAGTATATACATATCGGTATATACATTGGTATATATTTACGTGATTTACACAACATATCAAAGTAGATAAATACAACGATGTGAATTCGCAAACCCGCATACTGCGCCAAACAACAAAAGATCAATATCAGATCTCGTATATTATTTTGTACAAAATAATGTATATATATATACAAAAATTATGATAGGGAGAAATTAATAAACAATTATATATTTATAAACATAAGTTTACCTAATCTCATGAATCTAAAAGAAACCTGTGTGGTTGGGATGAAACCGGTGTATCTCGTATACAAGATTTTGTAATTTTATTATCCTGTAATGTTTTTGTATACATTCAATACTAATTAGTGTGATAATACATATTAGTATTACATAAAATGTTATACAAAATTTATCCTCTTGTAAGTTTCCCTCTCCCTCTTTCCTTTTCCCTCTCCCTCTCCCTCTCCTAAACTCACAAAAAACATACTTAGCTTATGTCACCATGATAGTATAAATAAATTATGGTAAATATAACAACGCAAATTTAAGTGTAATTACATAATATATGTGTAAGTAACTATTCACAAGAATTATGTAACGATACAAGTATGAATAAATAATCATGTAATGATGTAAGATCTTATATTATTACATGATTCTTGTGGATAGTAGTACTACACAAATATTTGTTATTTCACTCCATTTTGTACTTATATTTCTTCTATATAATATATATGGCATTCACATAATTATTATGTGAACAAATACCTGTTCATAATTTTGAATATTACATGATCATTTGTGGATAGTTGAATGCACAAATAATTATGTAATGTTAATTAACACCATCATTACAATGTTACGAGAGTTTAGTAATTTATGAGTAGTGTTAATGAACATACACAAAATTATAAAGGATACTAACATACAATATAACTACAACTAAATATTAAGTTATTCTTATAACATAATGTAATAACCATGGATTGTTGTTTAGCACAGCTCACCTGTGGCGTAGCTATTTCTCTTTGGATTATACCTTCGGTTTGGTTTACACGTATATTATGTAATAACAAATATAACCTTTATCTGTATATTTAAAGTTCAAACAATATTTATGTGTAAAATATAAAGTAATGATTACAATAATACCCATACGTTAATAGTTAAAAAGAGTAAATAATGTACATATTGTTTATAATAATTTGTTACTTTGAGTAACAACATGTTTATATTTTATACTTGTTTTCATAATGTCTTTGTTGATGGGAGTAGAGAGAGATGGAGGAGAAGGGAAGGGGGGGAATATTCGAAGTTAAAATATTCGAAGTTAAAATATTCGAAGTTAAAATATATGTGAGGGTAAGATGAGGGGAGAGAAGAAGTACAAAATATCGGCAAACATTTTTATCAAAAATCTTAAACGATTCAAAACATTAAAATAATACCATTAAAATATGGACTAAAATTATTTAATAAACAATATTATTTTAATGTTTTGAATCGTTTAAGATTTTTGATAAAAATGTTCGTTGGTATATTTTTTTGTTTGCAATTGAGAGAGGAGAGTAAGGATAGAGAGTAAGGAGAGAGTAAGGAGATAATTGTATTATTAAATTTGTGATATAAGAATAATTACATAAAATCCGTGTGGGCAACTCATCACGAACATCATGTAATTATTTAAATAGTACATTACCGTATCAACAGTAAATAATTACATGATGTTCGTGGTAAGTTGCCTACACGGATTTTATGTAATTATTCTTATATCATACACACACAATATTATTCTTTTCTCATTACTGCTCTCTCTCTCCTTTTACTTTATTCCTTTAATTTAATATATAACAATTATATATTTTGATGGTATAATAATTATGATGTAATTTATATTTGTCTGTCAAGAGTATATTTTTGTATTGGTTTCAAGCATGGAATACAATAAACACATAATTGTTACCCGTAAATCTAAAGATACTTAACATCATCATATCGAATAAGATTACATTTTAATCTAGTGTAGATTAAAATTTATACCCATTTTATATTGGAGTATTTTTAATACTCTTAACTTTAAACATATTGTCATGTTAATTTAACATATATCGTATATATTGGAATTTACTTTCTATCCAATAGCAAAAAATTCCAATATATGTATTTGTAATGGATTAATGGTAGATGGGTAAGTGGTAGATGGGTAAGTGGTAGATGGGTAAGTGGTAGATGGGTAAGTGGTAGATGGGTAAGTGGTAGGTGGGTAAGTGGTAGATGGATAAGTGGTAGATGGGTAAGTGGTAGATGGGTAAGTGGTAGATAAGTTGAGCGGTGAGAAGAAAATATATGGTCAAAGTATTTATTCTTATGTATATGTTAAGTTACTTTTTGTTTGAGAGACAAACAAAGATTTCATATAAATTTATTAAAATAATACATGCGAAATACAGATAATTATTGTATATATGTTCAACATCACACAGTTTGCTCAAACACAAAAGATCTATTAAGAGTAGCTGACCTTCAGTTAACATCCTTTGACATTTTATGTTTTTTGTTCATAATATTGTATAACTATAAATTAATTACCACATTATAATTATAGTTATATAACGATGTTATTTTGTCAGTATGTAATACAACAATAATTTTACACTACAGATTAAAGAAGATAAATACAAAGATGTGAATTCGCAAACCCGCATACTGCGTCAAACAACAAAAGATCAATATCAGATCTCGTACAAAACTGTACATATTAATGTATGTATATGGGAGGCATATGGAGGAATATGTAGGAATCAAAAAACAATATTACATCATTTGAACATCAGGGAAAGGGAGGATAGGAGAAGGGGAGGGAGGAGTTAACTAAGTTCTTAATTTTAAGAAAACTTACGAGGTCAGATAATATTATTATAATTTTACATGAGATTCCACCAATCTATAATATTTTGTATATATTGCAATAATAACATTTATTATTACAGTAGTTAATACAATAATTATTATTACATAATTTTTATGTAATTGCAGTAGTATAAACAAATTATCTGTATGAACCACCATCCACGATAATTATGTTATTATGTATTATTAAATAATTATCTACAAGATAAAACTTGTATTGATATATAATTATATGTGGTTGATAGTATACTCATCACAATATATAATTACACTTGTATATACATAATGTGATGGATATATGTCAATATTTAACTAAGTGTAATTACATATTGTAATGAGTATACTATCAATCAAATATAATATATAATTAAATAAGAATATCACCACTTATTCTTATTTAATTATATATTATATTATTATTATATGAACATCGTGGTAAATTGTTTAATGATGTACCTGTCATAGCTCTTCTCTCTGACAAACCAAAGGTATACTGAGAGAGCAATGGTTGCGCCAAAGCAAAGCTATACTCAAACCGTAGGTAGGCTTCGCCAAAGAGAAATGACTTCGTCAAACCAAAGGTGGGTTTCGCTTGTTGAAGCCATTGTTCTCATAGTTATTTCCGTAGGATGACTGTCATCATTTCTTTCTATCGAACATACCTGTGGTCTGAAACATATAACCTTGGGTTCGACATATTTTTTGATTTTGGTGAAAAAATACATCATACCAAATTTTACCTATATTTTAAAGGTAATGAATATAACACTATATAGTATAGTGCATTTAATACTTTTACTTTAGTATACAAAAGTTTAATTATATATTGTGTATAAGTTAATTAGTATATTGATCATACAAATATAACATAGTTTTACATTAGATATAAAATATATAGTTTACATAGATTAAATATATGTAGATATTAATAACTTATTGTTATGTAAAGAACATGTTAAAAATAGTAATAACATTACTATTATAATAATTATACATACCTATATAATAGTAATGTTATTACTATTTTTACTGTGTATGTTGTAACATATGATATAATGATCGTAACGTCAAACATATATTTTTACAGGAAAATTTGGTTGACACATTTTTTGACATACTTTTGTAAAATTACATCGAAAAACAAAGTTATAAAAATTATGAAATTTTATACATGGGGTGGTGGGGTATGAGTTGCGCCATAATTGAACATTAATTATATGTGCAATAAATATGAGATGTCAAGACAACATATATTTATTTTGTTCATCCAATGATAAGTAGTTATGATGTAGATACATAAAATATTTTATAGACATCGAATATTACAGTAATACATTACGTGTTAATAGTATTTATATGTAGTACATACATTACATATCTTATTATAGAATTATATTATCATTTCTTTTTATACTAAACACAATTACCAATATTTTAGTTGGTAATTATACCAATACAGTAGAATAAGAATGAGAATGAGAATAAGAATGTAATACTAATATTACACCATCATGACCTATTAACATTTATATTATTATTGTTGTATAATAAAGTGTAATTACATAAAATTAATATAACCAATTATCCATAATGATCATGTAATGATATGAGTTTGAATACATAATTCATTGTGTTATAATTACATGATCATTGTGATTGGTCGCTTACACTAATTTTATGTAATTTCACTAATATAAACAATAATTACAAGTAATTCAAGCATACTTACCTATGATCTGTGTAATCAGTACACCACAAAAGTCTTGTCATTAATACTAATAATGACGGGTTACTTCAATAATTAATACATAAGTAATTACATGATCATTGTGGTTGGTTGCTTACACAGATATTATGTAATTACTACTGATAAAATACTTGGATATTTATAATTTCTTTTTCTTTCATCACTTCCCTCTCTCTTTCATTCATATCGCATACTTCTTATCTTTTATATCTTTTATATATTTTTAATTACTGTTGTATTATTACAACAATATTTGGATGAAGATATGTGATCTATATCCTTCTCCTCCTCCTCATCCTCCTCTTTCTCCCTATTTTTATTCTCATCCTCATCATCCAATGTAATAATTGTAATATAATATATGATATATTATACTATAAAGTATACAAGTTACTATATAATATTTGTGGATGGTTTTGTTTTCACAGATCATATGCAATTTATCCTAGATTGTTAACATAGTTGTTACTTATATCCATACAATATTCATATAATTATTATGTGAACAAATATTTTCTTAGAATGTGTTATATTTAATATTATATTTATAGTAGTTACATCAACAACAAATAGTATGTAAGTATCTACTAATAACATAATTGTTAATTTAATATGTATATATATATATTCTGTATAGTTTGATATATTCTAGTAATACTCATTATCTGAATAGTTTGTTATATATCAATATGAGGAAGGGAGGAAGGAATGTACATTGTCTATTACATCATGTAACAGATTATTTTGTTTATTGTGAGATATGATAATGTTACAATATCTATCATATACTTGTAATTTAATATTTTTAAAGCATACATATATATATATATATATATATGTATATGTTACATGGTGTATCATATATGTCATTCAAATGGTATACAAAAACTCCAAGTTATGTATTTTAGTATCTTGTTTTATATGGTTGAGTATATAATAAATGTATAAAATGGGTAGGATAGGTGAGGTAAGTATGATATAAGATATTTTATAATAAAATATTGGTTATGTTTAATTTTACAAATAATAGGAACGTAATTATAATAGTTAGTAAGTATAAAAGGATTTTATACGAAAAATATGTGTTGACTGTATTAAGTATTATAAC
>Ga0302300_1001301_pt1 | contig 14401 bp, 9 predicted proteins | sample III_Palsa_E1_1_FD_198756 | JGI IMG/M metagenome (GOLD analysis project Ga0302300, IMG submission 198756) | Peat permafrost microbial communities from Stordalen Mire near Abisko, Sweden - III_Palsa_E1_1 | ecosystem: Environmental > Terrestrial > Soil > Palsa > Peat permafrost | place: Sweden... | reverse complement strand
ACGTCCTAAAGAGAGTATTTTTATCATTTGATCCGTAATATAGATACCCCTCACAGTTAAATTTGTTATAAAATTGACTTAATTTAAGCTGTGAGACCTAAAATTGCACTTCATGGTTGAATTGGCGGTTAAATATACAGACTTATGTTTTTATTATCATTACTATAGTCTTCCCATATGCGTTCATATCTTTTTTTAATTCTTTAATGAATTTTGGGATTAAAGCGGTGCACGCTTTTTGGGTATGGTTTTACTTATACATATAAAACTGCTTATACTAAGACTATAAGGCAAAATTATTTATTTAGGGGGTTGCATAAAAATGAAGCTACACGATATTTTGCTATTTTTAGCTTCAAATTTAAATGTGAATTTTTCTATAAGCTCAGATGTGAGTATCCCCAATGAACAAGCAATTGAACTTGCATTACAAGATAATACTCAAGCTTTGGCATATTTTAAATTAAGTGTGGAAGTTATAAAAAATCTTAAAGTAAACAATACTTATTCTGCTGCGCAGACTCAAGCAATACTATTACCTATTATGCAACTTAGCTATTGTTTTGAACAAAATGGGGTTGCAGAAGAACATGCCTCTAAATTAAGTATCCTTTTTCAAAATCCAAGCTTAGCTTTGGATTACTTATTACAATATTATAAAAAACTACATGATTCAAAAATATCTGTTATAAGCGATCAGTGGGTACATGATGCCTGTCTTTTTAGTGCACCTACAAATAGTAAGTATATGAAAAAATGGCGTGAATTAGCAACACATAATCATTTTGAAAATATGTTTAAACCAGAATTTAAGAAAGCTTTGCAGTTGAGTGCGGATATAGAAGAATACTGTGATACAAAACAAAAAGAAGTTGTAAAGCTCAAAGAAAAGGTGCTTCAAGCATTAAGCCCAGACTTAAATTCACAAGCGGAAGTTGGCTCAAATCATAAAATATTTCTAGCAGGCCGCGCTAACATGGATGCACAAATTAACGCTTGTACTAAAATTTGTAATGCATATGATGATAATTTGCCAAAAGGAAGCAGGGAAAAAATAGGGAAAGAAAAATATAAAGAAACTTCAAAATTACGCTCTAATCTTATTGCACGCCGTGCGGACTTTCACTTTTGTTTAGGTAATAATTTTAAAAATTTTAATTTAGATATGTTAATGGATTGCATAACCCAATACTCCCAATCCCGATTAGGCGTTGCAGAATACTTTATCGAACAAGGTATGCCAAGAAATAAATATGCTCAATTTTTAAATTTAAACCGGACTAAAGCTGGACAAAATATCCCTAATGTTTTTATTGATGGCAATGATGTGGGTTATGCTGGATATTATTTAAAAAAAATAAATGTTCAAAATGAATTAGAAGCGGCAAAAGCCGCCTGTTTAGGTAAGCTTTCGAATTGCTGTCAATCTTTGTCAGGTGAAAATGGAGAGCCTTGTGCCATTCATGGGTTAACTAGCCCCAATGGAGGCTTTTATATAGTATGTAAAGGTGATGTTAGTAGCCCCGAAATTACCGATGAAGTGCTGTGCCAATCATGGGTTTGGAGAACCCAAAATGGCGCTTTGGTAATAGATTCTATTGAAGCAAAAAATCATGATATAAAAACTAAACAAATAGCTAAAATTTTTTATTTTGCCTTAACAAGTAAATTAATAATTGACTATCAAATCAACCTGGTTAGTTGCGGAGCTAATTCTGCAATTTCCCGAATCTTGCTTAATAATGAGACTGATAAAATCTATTTTCTGGCCAACGAAATCCCCATAGATTATAATGGTTATAACGATTCTGCAACTCAATTTCTAGTTGCCGATAAGGATAAGCTTTATTTAATACCTGGCCAAGAAGGTGAGTTTTTTAAAAAATCATATGAATCGCCTACTGCACCCAGTCTTATAAAAATGATAGGATATGCGGTTAATGCCAACTACCAACATCTTTTAACTTCATATTTGCAGAAATATCCAACTGATGAAGCAAAGAAAATAATTAAAAATTGTCAAAATCGTATAAACGAATTAAATGGATTCCGTAATTTAGAAATTATATCTCATCCTTATTTGTTGGAAATTGCCAATCATACTAATAGCACTGCTTTGCTTATTGCCGCTAGCTTAAAGAAGTGGGATATAGTAAAAAAGCTTATATTGGATGGAGCAGATATAAAAGCGATTAATAATTATGGTGTATCGGTAATATGGTCGGCTTCTTCTTGTGAAAACTTGGACATGGTTAAGTGGCTTATCTTGCATGGGGCTGAGGTAGATGCCAAAAATGCGGATGGCATTACCCCAATGATGCGCGCAGCTGAAAACAACAAATTAGAAATAATGCAGTGTCTCACTTCAAATGGAGCTGATTTGGAAACAAAAGATACTGGATATGGTAGGACAGTATTGATGTGGGCTTCTTTAAATGGAAACTTTCGTATATTGCAATGGCTTGTTTCACACGGAGTTAAAGTAGATGCAAAAGATAATGAGGGTAAGACGGCATTATTTTTTACCTCTATGGTTTTAAAGGAAGAAGTTGTATCAGCAAACCTTGCTTGTTTAGTTGCAAATGGAGCAAATATTAATGTGCAAGATAATGAAGGTAATACAGCCTTAATGTACGCCGCAATAATAGACAACGTAAAAATGGTTGAATGGCTTGCTTTGCATGGTGCTGACATAAATGTAAAATATAAATATGAGAATGGCATGTCTTTATTACTAAAGGGTGCTTCAAGAGGATATAAAGAATTTATTGAATTACTGGTTGCAAAGGGTGCGGATATCAATGAAACCAATAGTCTTAATGAGACAGCATTAATGTTGGCTGCTGAAAGCGGAAACTTAGATTTAGTAAAATGGCTGGTCGAACATGGGGCAGAGATAGATGCCATAAATAAAAATAAAGAAACAGTATTTCACTACTCTGTGAAATCTAAAAATTTGACCCTTGTGAAATGGTTGGTTTCAAAGGGTACTGATATTGATTCTCAAAATTCAGATGGTGAAACCCCGTTAATGTTAGCCATTAAAGATAATAGTTGGGATATAGTAAAATTCTTAGGCTCAAAAGGGGTGAATATAAATCTTAAAAATTCAAGTGGACGTTCAGCCTTGTTACTTACCTTTGTGTATGCTGAAAAAGCTGCACCTGAAATGGTTGAATGGCTTATATCAAAGGGGGCTGATATAAATGTTAAAGACAAGAATCAAGGGACGGTAATGGTGTATGCTGCTTTTAAGGCTCATTTATCTACCGTCAAATTGCTGATTTCAATTGAAAATGATATAATTGCAAAAAAAGATTTATTCAACCAAGCATTGGAAGCCGCTGCTTTTTCTTCCCTACCAGAAAGCTTGGCTGTAATTGAATGGATTGCATCCCAAAAAGGTTGTTCTAAATTCGAAATGGAAGAGACTTTGGCAATGCTAAAAAATGAGGATAAGTCAGATCTTAGTTTCTATAAGATTCAAATACTTGTACAAGCCTTGCAACCCACAAATGACATTTTATCTCATTTTAAAAATAGTATGAACAGCCAATCAACAGCCCTTGTATTATATAACCCTTTTGATATTGCTGCTTCAAAACAGAAAGGCCCGACCAAATAGGGCGAAGCGCTGCTAAATAATCCGGGCGTGTCTATTATCATAAGCAAAGGTATATTAAATGTTAAATATACAAAGTTTTATTTTTGTTACCATTAAGGTTGTCTTGCCACATTAGTGTATACCCTTTTTCTAATTCTCTAATAAATTTTTTCGGATTAAATAAATCACTGGTATTTCTAGTGGTTTGTAGTTTTTGTTTGATATGGGAATAGAAATTAGGTTCGACTCCCAATTTTATGCCTATAGCTACATATTCTTCTATCGAATAAGTGACTAATTCTGGTGCACCGCTTGAATTGATAATAGCGGCCCCCGTACGACCTTGGGGGTATTTGCCAGCAAAAGTTAAGACAGGCAACGAACCCCAAGCACATAAGTAAGAATTGGTACCACTGCTTAACTTAAAGGTATCAAGCCATACATCAGCTAAGGTGTGATGCCATGCGCTACTTAAATTTTTAGTTTCGTGGAAATATAAGCGATTAGCTTCAATTCCATGCGAAGCTGCTAGAGTCGTTAAGTTATTTATGACGGTCGCCCCTTTGGCATTTAACCATAAAATACTATTAGGTACTGCTTTAAGAATTTGCATCCAAGCTGTAAAAGTAGCTTCGTCTATACGATAAATTTGCGCAAAACAGCAAAAAATAAATTTATCTTCAGGTAAATTATAATCAGCCCTTGTGGGTAAGTGGGAAGGTGGCGTAAAACCTTTTGTCGCAAAAGGAGCATTGGGTAAATAAACTAACTGTTCAGTGTATAAATATTGAGAGGATTCAGGTATGGCAATAGGATGACTAATGTGATATTGAATATAAGGCGCTCCCATAGTACCAGGGCATCCTAAATAATGGGCTTGTATGGGCGCTGGTTTATACGCCAAAATAGTAGGACGTGCATATTCGGTATAAGCTGCTAAATCAATTAAAATATCAATTTCATCAGCTTTTATGATTTTAGCGGCTTCTGCAAAAGAAAAAGTAGTTAGGTCACGGAAGGTGTCGACGGAATTTCTAATAATAGCAGTATACTCATCTTCCACATTACGTAAATAATATCCAAATATTTCGAATTTTTCTCTATCATGTAAAGAAAATAAATCATTTATTAAAAACCCAACGGGGTGGGCATTAAAGTCAGGAGAAATATATCCAATTCTTAATCTTTGGGGATGCACTTTTGTATGGTGAATAAATTTTAGAGACGTAGGCACATCTGCAAATTGTGCGAAACGTTTGGCTATTTCCACTTGATAGGGGTCGGGATTTAAACAAATAAAGGCGGTAAAAGGGGCCATACTCACTTGGGTATTGGCACGAGATAATTGCACGTGGGTAATTTCTTTTAGTAAAGGTAAAATTTCATTAAATTTGACCCAATCTGCCATTTGTAAACAATCATTCGCATACATACAAAGGGCATTAGCTTCTGAAGGTGTAAAATGTAAATTTTTAAAATCGGTATGTAAATGTTTTGTTAATAAAGGGGCTATGGCTCTAAAATAAAAATTACGGGCACGTTCAACATTACGTAATCTGCCATTTAAAATGCCTAGATTAAGTAAAGTGTCGGGATTATTAGGAGCTATTTCAAGTAATTTTAATAAATAATTTGCAGCTTTGGTCACTTCGCCTTTTGCCTCATGAGCAATAGCTAAGTAATTATAGACACAATGTAAGCTAGGGTCGAGCGTCAAAGCCACTTCACTACACGCTATAGATTCTTCTTGGTTACCAAGTAAATGAAGGGTAAGGGCTAGATTTGCAAATAAAGAAGCTGAATGAGGATTAAGCTCTAAAGCTTTATTGTATAAATCTAATGCAACATGATAATTACCTAATTTGGATTCAATGGCACCTAAATTATTTATAATGCTTAAATGTCCGGGTAATTCTTCTAACGCAGCATAGTAATGAAATTTTGCTTTCTCTACCTCCCCTAATCGATCTGCTATTTGTGCTAATAGTATATGGTTATCGGCTGTATTTTTACTGTTTGCAATACCTGCAAGTATTAAGCTTGCTTCACTGATTTTATCTAATTCAATACAGCTTTGCATTAAATTGATTTTAGCTTCAATAAAATCGGGGGCAAGTTTTAATGCCTTGTGCAGTAAGTGGTATGCTTTTTCAAATTTTAGGGTATTAAGGCAAGCAGACGCTAAATTATTATATGCTTGTGCTAAATTAGGATTTGCTTGCAAGGCTTGTTCAAAAAAAGGTAAAGCTTGTTCATATTCTTGAGCACGAATATAGGTTAACCCTAAGTTATTTAAAGCGCCATCATGCAAGGGATTTAATAAAATGACTTTTTCGAATTTTTGGCGCGCAGCTTGAATGTCGCCTTTATTTAAAAATTCATTTCCACTATTGAAATAGTGTTCTATAGTAACATTATTTTGCATGCCATATTCCTCATTTGATAGTAATAACTTTTGCGTGAGATGAATGTTGAAAGTTAAAGATCATTTGCTTATAAGCTTTTTCTAAATTTTTTATAAAGAATGATGTATTAAATAAAGCGGAAGTATGCCGTATTTTTAATAATTTATTTTTTACAGTAGTTGTCAACTCTTGATTATTATAAAACTCAATGGCTTTTTGGATATACTCTGCACGGCTATAGGCAATCTGCTCAGGGCATCCAGCCCCTATACAAATTGCAGCGCCGGTGCGAGATTGTGCATTATTGCCTGCTAAAGTAACCATAGGTAAGCCAGCCCAAGCACACAAGATTGAGCTCGTACCGCCTGATAAATTAAAAGTATCTAACCACACATCGGCTAAACGATGATGCCAATCGCTCGATAGTACTTTTTTTGCAGTAAAGATTAGCCTAGAAGCTTCTAATCCAGCTTTTAAAAACTCAGTTTGTAATCGTTGTTGCAAGGATTTATTACTAATGGCAAGCCATAACACACTTTTAGGGCATTGCATTAAAATTTCTATCCACGCGCTTACTACGGTAGGTTCAATTCTATAGGCTTGATGTAAACAGGTAAATATAAATTTATCGGGCGGTAAACCTATATCATTGCGAGTAAGCGAAGGAAATTCCTGCGCTAAGTTACTGGTGGCAAAAGGAGTGTTAGGCAAGTATACTACGCTTTCAGTGTAGAAAGGTAATAATTCTTTAGGAATATTCATGGCATGCCATATAACATATTGAATATAACTTGCCCCCATGCTACCTGGATATCCCAGTAAATGGCATTGGATAGGTGCTGGTTGAAATGCCAGGATTTCACAGCTATCATTATCTAAGTGCCCAGTTAAGTCAATTAATATATCTATTTGGGCCGCATGTATTTTATGTGCTGCTTCATTGTGGGAATAGGGCGACAGTTCAACTACTACATCAAAAGTGTTGATTATTTTGTTATAGAGAGCTGAGTACTCATAAGTTCTGGTAGGGAAGCCATAAACTTCAAATTCATTTCTATTATGTTTTAAAAACAATTCATTTATTAAAAATCCGACAGGGTGTTCACTAAGATCTGAAGATATATAACCAATACGAATTTTCTTTTTATTGATATTTTTTTTATAATGGTGCTTAAAAGTAAATTCTGTGTTTTGAGAAGTAAAATTAGCCCAATGTTCGGTAAAGGTTTTTTGAATTATTGGTTCTTCATAAGCCATCATGACGTGAAAAGGAGTTATAGGCTCTGCTTCTTTATTTTGTTGATATAACTGTAAAATTTTTTCTTTTAAGACTGCAAATTGCTCCCAGTTGCCTGCTTCTAAATAATATTGTAGTAAATTACCAAGCACCATAAGAGAAGGCTCTTCCTCATTAAAAGCTTTTTCATAATGATCAATTATGGCAGCTATATTATCTTGGTTGTTTTCCGAAAATTTAGCAAGCAACAAGGCCATACCGCGGTGGGCATCATGATGATTTTTATCTAGCTGTAACGCTTGAGTGAAATATTGTTTTGCAGCGGTAAAAAAAATAATTTTGTCGTTATGGGTGCGCGAGTAAGCTAAGGCTCTCTGTAAATTAATTTCTCCAAGCCCACCCAAGGCTCTTAAATTATTGGGTTCAAACTTAAGTACTAATGCAAAATGAGTTTCAGCTTCGTCAAATTTATTTACATGTTTACAAAGATGAGCAAAATTGTTTAAAGCTAAAATATTGGTTGCATCCAGGCTTACAGCTTTTTGAAAAAACGGTAAGGCACTATAAGGTTTATGTAGTTTTTTTAAAGTGGAACCAATATTGTTATAAGCCATAGAGAAATTAGGATAGTATTCAATAGCTGTTTCGTAAAAATGTAAAGCTTTGGAAAACTCGCGATTTTTTAAACACATATTACCTAAATTGTTTAGAGCATCCATGTTCTTGTTATCTATGGTTAATGCTTGTTGAAAACAGGCAATTGCTTCTTCCGCCTTATTTTGCATGGCCGCTTGAATGCCTAAGGTATTATAATAATCGCAGGTAGTCATAATGCTTGCCTACGTTTTATATCTTCTACATAAATGTTTGTATTGCTCACTTTGTTTATGTAATTTGAATATATTTCTTGAAAGCCAAGTTCAATATCTTTTATATAATCATTTATTGCAAAGGGAGGTAACTCATTTCTCTTGCTTTTTAAATGAGAACTAATGTTTTGCAATTCTTTCCTATTATGGTAATAATACACTGCTTTTGCTATATAGTCTTTTGCAGAAGTTGCAATCAGGCAAGTATTATTGAATGCCGCAGCATAACTACTAGCACTCATGGATTGGGGAGTATTACTTGGTAAAGTTAACATAGGTAAGCCTGCCCACCCACATAACAGACTTGCTGTACCGCTGGCACAATAATGAGTGTCTAGCCACAAATTAGCATGTTGATGAGGCCAAGTTTCTGTGAGGTTATCAAAAGCAGAAAATTTAATACGTGCAATATCAATGTTAAAACCCATAGCCATTTTTTTTATAGTATTTTCATGGCAAAGTGGACCAGCGCGCAGCCATAAAATACTATTAGGAGTTTGAGTTAATATTTCCATCCACAAATTTGCTATAAATGATTCAATTCTATGATGTGTATTAAGGTAACAAAAAACAAAACTGTCTTTACTCAGATTAAAATTTGCGCGAGAGCTTTCTTTTGAAAAATTCTCAAACGGAGGAGTAGCTATATGAGTATGCGGTAAATAAATAAGTTTTTCGCTAAAATATGGTTGTTGTTCAGGTGGAGTAAAAGTTTTGCTTGTAAAGTAATATTGTATGAATTCAGCTCCAATGGATGCAGGATAGCCAATATGATGACATTGTATGGGAGCTGGTTGTAGTGCTAAAACCTCTAAACAATTATTTTTAGTATGGCCTGATAAATCGACCAATATATCGATGGAGTCATTATAAATAGTTTGTGCTAATACCTCTTTTTTATAAGGACTGCAATCTATAAAATGATCACATCCAGAGGCTATTTGTTGAGTTAACTCATCGCTTATGGTGCCATAATGGTAAGCATATATTTCAAAATTTTTTCTATTATGTAACGAAAATTGATCTCTAATAAGTAAGCCGACTGGATGCGAGTAAAGATCGGGAGAGATATATCCCACTTTAATTTTAGTATTCTTTTTTTTGGTATGGTGTTGGAATTTTGGTGATGTGAGAGTGTCGGAATAACGTGTTGCTCTCTCTTTTGCTACTTTATACTGTAACTCAGGCTCTACAGGTAAATTTATTAATTCAAAAGGTTCAACCAGACTTGCTAAATTATGGTGCCAGGCTTGCTCTATAGCATTTTTTAAAAATACTATTTCTTGAGCTGTAGGCCATTGACCCATATTTTTCTTAATATAAAGCGCAGCACTTAAAATATGAGGAGCTTGGGGTTGAATGTGTAAATATTTCTCATAAAAAAGCAATGCTTGGCCTTCATTACAAAGATGACGATAGGATTTAGCAATATTTTCTATTATTTCTAAGTTATGTGGCTGTAGTTCATGAGCTTTTAATAGATAGTAATTAGTTTGCTCATGCTCATTTTCATGCATAGCTATTTGTGTTAAATGTTCTAACACTTCAAAATTTTGTGAATTATGTTCCAAAAGCCTTAAAAATATTTTTTTTGCATCGATTAAGTTTCCTACATGTTTTAACAGAGTTGCATAATTGGTTAATGCTAAAATATTTTTTGCATCTAAAAGGGTAGCTTTTTTAAAATAAGTAAGTGCTTCATTGATTTTATTACAATTTTTAAAGGCAATGCCTAAGTTGTTAAATGCCATAGAAAAGTTAGGGTAATATTTTATTGCTCGTTTGTAATATTTAATGGCTTTTTCATATTTTTTTTGTCTTAAAAACATGTTGCCTAAATTATTAAGGCAGTCTTTGTTTTTTTTATTAACAAAAAGTCCTTTTTTGAAATAAATGATAGCAGTATTTGCATCACCTTGGTGTAATGCTTGGACTCCAAGGGTGTTATAATCTACCGTTTTATTTTGGTTCATATAGATGTGATTTTGATTGTAGAGATGCAATTTTTGCCATTAATTCGTCTGACTCAGGGGTGAGTTTTAATGCTTTTTCATAATAAAAAAGTGCCTCTTCATCAAGGTTACTTGCCTGTAAATTTTTAGCAATAGCGGTTAGAGTTGACAAATTATGTGGATTTATTTCATAAGCTTTTTTAAAGTTGCTACTTGCTTCCTCATAGTTTTGTTCTTGCATTGCTATAGTGCCAAGATTATAGTAAGCATCTATGCAATTCGGCTCCAAAAGCAGCGCTTTATTAAAGAAAGATTTTGCTTCTTTTTTTTTATTACAATGCATTGCGCAAATGCCATTATTTAAAATTGGAATAACAAATTTTTCATTTTTTTCGATTGCTTGATTAAAATACTCAATAGCAGTATCAAATTGTTGCATAGTTAAATACACACAACCTAGATTGTTATAAGTAAATGCATTTTCTGGCTCATGTTCTAAAGATAACTTGTAATATTCTATTGCCGCTTCAAAATCACCTTTCTTTTTAGCTAAGCTACCTAGGTTGTTTAAAGATTCTGTATCATGTGGTTTTAAAAATAACACATGTTTAAAGCATTCTTCTGCTTCATTATACAGATTGCTTTCTAATAATATTTTGCCTAAATTATTGGCGGCGTCTTTAAAGTTAGGATCAATTAAAATAGCTTTTTCTGCATGTATTCTAGCATTTATAAAATCTTTTTTTATAGCATAAATACTGGCTAAGTTATTATGGGTTTCAGGATTGGTAGGATCTAATTGGGCTGAGAATGCAAAAAACTTCTGTGATTCCTCATGGTTGCCTGCTAGAAAATAATAACAACCTAAAGTATTTAAACTATTTAGATCGGTTGGTTTTTTTTCTAAAATTGCATAACATTTTTCAATATCTTGAATTTGAAGGTGCATAATAATTTCTCTCTTTTACAATTTTTCCGTAAATTTTAATCTTTAGTTGCCATTAAGTATCCATTATGGGCTACCGTTATCTGTAATTTATTGTCTATGTTATTATCAATGCAAAATCTATTATTGTGCTGTAAAAATTCTCTTACAGCAGTTTTAGGATTATTCCCTTTGCTCCATGGCCTATCGGGATAAGAGTTTTCTGGCATATCTTCTATTAAGGTATCAAATACTACAATATAGGAATCTTTTTTGACAAAAGGGGAATATAATTCTAATTCTTTTAAAACATGAGAGTGAGTATGTAAAGAATCCAAGAAAACCAATGGTTTTTTATAATTGCTAGCTATGCTTTTTACTTGGGCTAGTACCTCGCTATCAATAGAAGAACCTTGAATAAGCTCTATCATATCGGATAAAGGGTGGTTTTTAATAGCTAGTGCATTATGGGGCCGCATATCAATATCGATTCCAATTACTTTTCTATTACCTCCTAGTAATTTTAAAAGGGATGCGCTTAATATTAGAGAGCCACCTCTGGCTACCCCTGTTTCGATAACAATATCGGGTTGGATACGCCATATAAGCTCTTGTACCGCTATTATGTCTTGTGGATATTGAATAATGGGTAAGCCAAGCCAGGTAAAATGGTAAGAGTATTCATGCTGGATTGATTGTTCCATCCAAGCTTGTGTGGCTGCTTGCAACGCTTTATCATTGCCCATATCGGCAATTTTTGCTTCATTACGCGCTAAAAATTCTTGTCCATCATCATGAATCATCTTTACATCCCTTTATTACTAAATTAGCTTGTTATGCTTTTGCTTTAATAAAAGCTTTGAATATCAAAATAAAGACCTATGCTTATTGCGTGAATAATGAAAGGTCAGTAAATTTTAATATGGCTTCTTTAAAATTATAGTTGGATTTTGCAAAGACAATAAAAGTTAAGCAATTAATCTTTATCTTCTTTATAGGAAGATACGATATTATAAGCGCCTGAGGCCCGGGTTTTAGGATTATCACGTGAGGTTAAACCAAAATTCAAAATTTGCTGTATATACATTTGTAATTTTTCATAATTTTTCTTAATAAAATCATAGGCTTCTTGAATTTTTCTAAAGCGAGTTGTTATATTAGCTTTCACATCGGGTGGTGCAGCGACGTGTTTATCGGGGTGATAAAGTCGTGCTAAGTGGTTTCGAGCAGTAGTTACCTCAGGCATAGTTGCCGTTAAAGCGACGCCTAATAGGTTATAATTACCAACAATTATGTTTTTGTCAAATAGGTCAGACATACATTAACTCTTAAAACCAAGCCCAAGGGTAGAGGATATGTATTAAGACAACATTATTACAAAATAAATCCCTTAATTTAGAAAAATATTTTATATAACTAAAGGTCAAACTAAAATATGCTGATTATATAAATACAATATTAAATTATCATATTTTATTACATTTTTTTCCTAATAGCTGATGGGGTATCGGCATCTATAGAATCCTCTTCAGTTTGTATTTCTTTATGTTTTCTTTTTTTACAATAAAACCTTCTGGAAAAATATTTCAGGTTGATAGCCTAGTGGAGGATTTGAGCTCACCCAAGTATTAACGTCTTTACCTTGAGCATCTATAAAAAAGTGATTAGCGACAATAACAAATACCGAGCGCATTGCATCACAAAAAATCGTACTTTTAGAAAGATATTGAATCATATAAAATCGAACTATTTGTTAACTAACATATGGAGTTCGATTAATGGGTCAGAAAATGAGCTTAAAAGCTCGTCAAGAATTATTATTAAGTATTAGGGATACATATCAAGATGCCAGTTGGGAAGAAAAAACTAAAATTCTTGAAGGTTTTATAACTGTCACTGGATATCAAAGAAAACATGCAATATACCTTTTAAATAAGAAAGCTAAGAAGGTAAATTGTAAAAAGTTGCATTCAAATATTCAATATGATCAAATGACGTGTGATGCTTTAATATTCATTTGGCATGCAGCTAATAAAATTTGTTCTAAAAGATTGGTACCCTTTTTGCCAGTACTTATCACAGCTCTAGAGAAACACGGTCATCTTATTCTGACCACAAACATTCGCAATAAGCTTTTATCCATTAGCACAGCTACAGTAGATAGATTGTTGAAACCTATTCGTTTAGACCAAAAGAAAAGAGGAACTAGAACAACTCGTGGCGCTAGTTTATTAAAGAAGAAAATTAAAGTGAGGACTTTTTCTGATTGTAGTGAAGTTGTTCCAGGATTTTTTGAAGCTGATTTGGTAGCACATTGTGGAACCAGTATGGGTGGATCATTTTTAAATACGCTAGTATTAACTGATATTGTTAGTGCTTGGACAGAGTTCATGCCTTTATTGTGCAAAGGTGAAGCAAATGTTATTGAAGCTTTGAAAATAGCATAAAAGATCGTACCTTTCACTATTCTAGGTTTAGACACTGATAACGGTAGCGAGTTTATCAATAATAGTTTATTTGAATTTTGCGAGGAAGAAAAAATTCTTTTTACTCGCTCTCGTCCTTATAAAAAAAACGATCGAGCACATGTTGAAGAAAAAAATGGATCTATCGTACGTCGTTTAGTAGGGTATGATCGTTATGAAGGAATTGACGCTTGGCATAAACTGAGTGAATTATATAGTGTTATGCGATTATATATAAATTTTTATCAGCCATCTTTAAAATTATCTAGCAAGGAAAGAATTGGTACAAAGGTAGTTAAAAAATATGAAATTGCGCAAACCCCTTATGACAGATTAATGAAAGGTTCTACTTTAACCCTCTTACAAAAGGAAAAGCTTGAAAATCAGTATAACTATTTAGACCCAATTCAATTGCTAGTCGCTTTAAAGCTAAAACAAGAAGACTTTTGGAAGTGTGCATTTAAACTAAAAGATAATACACATCATATTGATGAAAATAAATCATTGATAACTTTAATGAAGAACTAACACCCAGCAATGTTATTTCTCTAGAATATTTCAGAAGTGAAAAAAATAATAGTAAACCGCGGAAAGTTAGAACTTGGCGCACGCGTCCAGATCCTTTTGCTAATGTATGGGATTCTATCCTAATACAATTAAATTTTTGCCCACAGCTTACGGCAAATTCAATAATTAATGATTTAATTAGCAAAAATCCAGGTGTTTTTAATATAAAACAAGTGAGAACTTTACAAAGAAGAATATTTATATGGAGAAAAGAACAATTAACACATGCTGCAGAATATCAAGTTCAATTAATTGTAAAAGACAGTATTTGATCTGACACTTCCCATGTTTTCAGACAGTTTTTGTCAGATAGGTCTGACTGTCCGATACCTCCAAAATATTACCATAATTTTTTTCAATAGCAATATGTTTTGAAT
>Ga0302300_1001290_pt1 | contig 14502 bp, 16 predicted proteins | sample III_Palsa_E1_1_FD_198756 | JGI IMG/M metagenome (GOLD analysis project Ga0302300, IMG submission 198756) | Peat permafrost microbial communities from Stordalen Mire near Abisko, Sweden - III_Palsa_E1_1 | ecosystem: Environmental > Terrestrial > Soil > Palsa > Peat permafrost | place: Sweden... | reverse complement strand
GCAGCCATTGCTCTCTCAGTATACCTTTGGTTTGACGAAGTCATTTCTCTTTGGCGAAGCCTACCTGCGGTTTGAGTATAGCTTTGCTTTGGCGCAGCCATTGCTCTCTCAGTATACCTTTGGTTTGCCAGAGAGAAGAATTGCGCTAAACAAGGATCCACAACAATTAAGTAATTATACTAGACACAATAAATAATTACCCGATAATTATTATGATAACTTCTACTACTATTATGTGTTGTAATTAGCAATATATGTTCATATAGATAAGAAAGACAAAATACATGTTTGTACGACGACGAACTACGTGATTAAAGAGTGACAAGTTATAGATATTAATATGGTGTTGATCAACAACACTAACTATCTTACTCTCTTGTGTTTTGATGATTTACAATCTCAACCTGGTTGAGATTTTACATTCTATGATTACTATAAATCTTGTTATTTTGTCACATTACGTAACAATTACCTATCATAACAGAGTAATTACATGGCAATACATGTGTATGCAAAAAATCCACAATATCCATGTGAATTATAAGTATAATTACTTGTTGTATACAACACACATTCACATGGATATTGTGGATTTTTTGCCTACACATATTGCCATGTAATAACACTTAAATTACCTAGTTATGTTTGTGAATCTTGTTGTTGCTGTGAATCCTGTTGTTGTTGCTGTGAATCCTGTTGTTGTTGCTGTGAATCCTGTTGCTGTTGTGAATCCTGTTGTTGCTGTGAATCCTGTTGTTGCTGTGAATCCTGTTGTTGCTGTGAATCCTGTTGTTGCTGTGAATTGAACTGAACTTTAAGTTCGTAACAGTAACAACACTGTTCTCTTCCATAAGAAGCAGCACATGATTCACATAGTAGTTGTAGTCTATGTCGTCCCTCCATAACACAGTAAAAGTCAGGACTATTACATGTGTAATACATGAGATTGCAACAACTACAAAAGTATGAATCACAATATGTAATATTACTCTCTTCACTTCTGCGATGAACAAGTTTTACCATTGTATGATGTTTAGAACATATAATACCTATAAATTATCAGTTTAATACTTTATTATAAAGTATATATAATTGAATAATAGATTATTATTTATGTTATAAAACCATGACATTAACGACATTAGAAAGTTTAATACATGAAATAAATTGTTATCCGAATCTCAAGAGTGTAAACTGTTTTGATTTTACTTTACCAAACAGTCTACTAGACAAAATTGTTTTCAATGATGACTATTATACTCGCTACTTAATCTATTCAAATACCAATTATGCATTCCTACTTATTGCATGGAAAAAGGGTCAAAGTACACCATTCCATAATCATCCTACCAATGGTTGTTTGTTTAAAGTTATTTCAGGATGTTTAAAAGAAACAAGAATACTTAATAGTGATACGAAATCTACTGTTGAAACGATGTTTGATCAAAGTTATCAGTGTTTAAATTATATTGATAATGAAATGGCTATTCATAAGATTGAAGCAATTTCAGATAGTATTAGTTTACATATTTACTCCCCTCCAGAACAAGCACTGTCTAAAATTTATACCGATCTAAGATGTGATTAACCGCTTAATACTATAACAACTACTCATTTGATAATCCCAGTTTACCAATTTGACCGTAATAGGTACTATATACAATATTAACTTTATTTAACTTAATAGTATTTATATTCTAACATCAATGTTACATGTCTAACAGTGTTGAAAATATATTATATATTAAATAAAATATTATTAAGGTGAACGAAACATATTAATAATATCTCGCAGTGAAAAGAATAAATGTATGTTTGTCTATTACTAATAGACAAAAATGTATGTATAATTAAATAAAATAATGGAGCCAGCAGATTTGGCAAGAGAATCTCTCATTTCTCGCCTGAACCCAGCAAATCAGACAAGTAGAAAGAGAATTAGGTATAAAACAGAGTAATTTTTACTCACATATATCTATCTATCTATCTATCTATCTATCTATCTATCTATCTATCTATCTATCTATCTATCTATCTATCTATCTATCTATCTATCTATCTATCTATCTATCTATCTATCTATCTATTTACAATTATTATTTTACAACATAATGTTGTAAACATAATTTAGTACCATTTAATTAATTATTATATGTTTGAATCATGCTAACTTAAAGTTAATAATATTGTGAATTATTTTAAAATATAATATAAATATACTTTATAAGTATCATCTAGAATACTAATCACATAAAATAAGAGAAGTGAGTAGTTTCTTACCCCAATCAAGGTTTTGTGGGCCGATTTTTCAGGATAGATGTTGTTAAACTGATCTACTAAATTATATGTCTGTCATAAAGTCATAATGGATGAAAAACAAAGTCTAGAATCAGTCCTCTCTAATTTTAAATTACTATTAGCAAACGATATTCATGATAATCTTAGTTATTATATAACCTGTGATAATGCAGTTTTCGATCATATCCTTAATTTATGTTCGCCATCAGATATTACCCCTGTGTATATTAGTAAAGATTGGGAGAAAACTAGTTCAACAAAATTTCTTGTTGAAACATACATTACGGTTTCTGTTCTCAACAATAATAAGATTTATATTAAAACAGCGTATTTAGATAGATCATGGTATATGTTCATGGCGACAGTATTTGATATTGAAGAGTATATTAGCATCTATGTTAATCAATATCAGGAGAAGGGTTATGGAGAATACATGTATGACTACAATAAATTTGTCAAGAAGCCAGAGACTAGTAATACAGTTTATTTTAATAATTTAATTGGTGTTGATGATATACAAGATATGATTGTTAATGATATAAATAACTATTTCAAAAATATTAATAAGTTCAGACAGATCGGTATGAATAGGGGTCTTAACTACATTTTCCATGGTCCAGCAGGTGTTGGTAAAACATCTATTGTTAAGGCATTAGTTAATCACTTCAAATGTGACCTATATCACATTAACAGAAGTGATATAATTACATCTAAGATTGCTTCTGTTTTAAATCCACTGAGAATTAACAATAATAGACAAAGAGTTATTTTATTTGACGATTGTAATAGAATCAGTAATGACTTACTGCCAGAGTTATTTGACAACAGTCATGAAGATATCATTCGTTTCTTTATTACCAATAATTATAATGAACTTGGACCATCAAAACCTTTCATTTCTCGTTGTAAACGTGTTGTTGAATTTAAGTTACCTAACCACGATAATATTAACGCATTAATTTGTAGTTTGTTTGATTTAAATCAAGAACAGGTTTTACCTTTAACTTCTGTTATTATGTCACTCAAGCAAAATCTTGTTAATAGTAATAATAACAGTAGAGAAAATAATAACAGTGGAGAAAATAATGATGAAAGTAATAATAAAATTGCTAACCTTGGATATAGGGAATTAAACCAATTCCTGTGTGAGTTTATCGGTTGCAGTCATGCTATTGAGCAGGCTATATCTAAATTGCAATCTTGGTCTAACGATAGAACAACAACAACAGAGTCCAGTGGTTTAAATCAATGTCCAGTAATGTAATATCATATCGAGATAATTAATTTAATAATATAGTTGTGAGGCAACTATAAAATTGATTTTTATTTGTTACAAACATAAGGAGAAAAACACAGTCGTATATCATGACTTTTCAACAAACACAAACAAAGGGTGAATACATCAGTCAGTTCACCTCAAACAGTAATAGTGTGCGTAGGGTCTTTGGTGGTGTGTTTAAAACTCTATTTATTACTTACGGTAGTAAGGCTTGGGATAGTGGTAACAAAGACAAAGCAATAGAATATCTTGATGCCTCAAAGGACGTCGATAGTAAGGTTCTCGATACTGGTATTGGACATCTTAGTGTTCATGATCTTGAACATGTGAAGACTGTGCTAGAGTCATGTTCTTTGAGGACCAAAGCGTTGCTGTTTGAAATTTTGAAATCCTTAGTTGATTCTATGAGCGGTAGGTTGCTGTCATTGCAACATAGTGTTGATGAGGATGAACAGGATGACATGCGGGATATTGAGGAGGTTATGCCTCTTTACTTGTGTGCACTGGAATGTGTTAAGCAGTAGGAGTATTTACACTTTTACATCCTATGGGATGTAAAAACGCTTTGTATCATTGTTTATTGATAATTAAATAGGGAATATGTTACTAATTTATTGTTTAATACCCTTACGTAAGTTAATGTTAATTTAGTTAATGTTAATTTAGTTAATGTTAATTTAGTTAATGTTAATTTAGTTAATGTTAAATTAGAAGAATGTAAAAATATGTAAACTGCTTTACTTTGCATGTGATGAATGTTTGATAACCTAAGGTTACCAATTTATTTTGACTTAACACATATTTTTTTCTTATAATACAAATGAATATTAGTTAGAATATTGTTCACATAAGATGTGAGAAGTTAATAACTTCCTACCCCAGTCAGGGTTTTGTGAACCAAGATTAGGATAGGCGACAAGAATAGAACTTACACTATAATCATTATCATTTGTAAGATATATTCACTCATGTTGAAACTTGTAAATTGGTGACTGTATGGATTGGTTTGAATCACAATATGGTCTTCACCAATATATGGTGATGCGATCAGCTTACCATTAACAAATAGTAATTGATCTAAGTTGAATATAGTTCACCAGAACTGTATTCTTCAGCCACAAAGGTACCATCTAAAACATTATTATTAAAGTTAGTTGTGATTTGAAGTTAGTAGTATCACTTTCACCTTCACCTTCATGTGTATCAAGGTTACCCATTACACCAACAATCTCAGCTGGGCCATTTAGGTTGTCATTGGAATCCACAGTAACATTAGCTGTGGCATTAACATACATGGAATCTCCAAATTTATCTTGGATACCGGAATGCCAATTATAACCTAAGTTTGGAAAGAAGAGTCGGAATAATGGTGAATTATTCAGTAGATCTTGACCTGTGAAGTCACATGTAACTTAATCTTCCTTGTATTTCTTTCAGCTGGTATACTTCAGGACAATTACGACGATAAACACTCATTTTTCATAATTATGAAAAATGAGTATTTTGATATTTGTCATTATACATAACAATTATGCATATTGATTAAGTCTAAAATAAAATTAGGTATAACAATGATGTAAATTTCTGTTATAGTTATATTCGTTAAATAAGTATTATTTTGAATAAAATACTATTAACTTATCTGTTATAAACCAGAAACATACTTCTTAGAAATAGCAACAGTATCAGTCACAAGAGGGTTGAAGAAAGTTTGATGGCTAATTTCATCATCATTAGAATTTGCAATAACAACTTCATCGAAAACATAAGTGTTGTTATTCTGGATATATAGTATCTTTGCAAGAGTTAAATCACGAAGAACTAACCAAATCATCTATCTGACAATGATTATAGAATAAGTAATATTACCATTGTCAGGCTCAAAATTGTTGTATTGAGTGACACCAGTGAAGATAATAGAGATAGGAGAATGTGTAAGTGGTTTTGTTGGCTTTACTGTAAAAATAAATTAACAAATTCGTTCTCATAATCAAATACTATTAAATTTGATTTATTAATTAACATTTAGAAAGTAAATAATATTAGACAAAATGAGTTGCCATTGTAATGAGCGTTGTTTCATTTATGTTTTTTCTGTGATTTGTGGACTTGGAACAACAATTGGTCTAATTATTCTTTTTGTGTGGATAACACCTAATGAAGAGAATTTCCCTTGTCAAATGACGAATGTTACTTTCTCAATACAGTATTCTTGCACCAACACATGTTTCGGTTGTTTGAATGTCACCAATGTTACAGCAACCGAACTTTGTTCCTCATTTACATATCTTAACAGTCAATCACTAATTAATGACATCTCATATTACACTGCTGCTAGTTATTTCAACAATGATCAGTATATGCTCAATTACACTTGTAATAATCAAGTATATTGTTGTTCACAAGTATGCGCTACTTGTCAAAGTTGTCAAAGACATAATTGTCAGGATTATCAATGTAACTGTGTTTGTATATCGTATATTCCGGATCAATTGTGTGAATATGTTTGTGTTCCTGAAGTAACAGTTACTTTTACATTACTGATGGATATTAGTTCTTTGACGATATTGAAGAGACAAGGTTTTGATACTGAAATAGTTAATACCCTTCAGGCCAATAGTAAAAACATTGAAGACTTCGTTAAATATCAGGATTATACCAATGCTAATTGTCATTCAGAAAATTTACCTACTATTGACTCTTGGAGTTTTTCTTCTTAATTTAAATAAGGTAACAACTCTTTATTACTAACATATCGCCAACTACATAATAATTTGTGTTTTATTAGATTTGTTGAGCATCTCGTGTTTGTTGCGATAAACGAAATGAAAAGAGTAATTGTTGACTATCTTGTCTTTTTTTCATTTCATTTATTACTTATCGTTGAGTAATAAGTGTAACAAAAATAAATAATTAAATTTACTTCCTGAGAAATTAAAATAACATTATAAATGTTATAATTTACTACGTATTATGATATTAACATATACATATAAATACTTGAAAGATAGTTATCTTAATAGTGTTATCTTTACAGTTATTTTCATAGGATAACTGTAAAGATAACCATGAAATAATGTTTCCGATATCATACGTACTTGAAATATGGTTATTCCATGAAAATAACTGTGAGGAGATTTTCATTGAAAGGTTGACAGTATATAGTATACTGTAATAACGTACATGAGGTAAAAATATACTAATTATAACATTTTGGTTATATGTAACAGTAAAGTAATCATTCACAAAGTGTTGAAAACATGTAAACAATATTAATTTACATATTCTTGTATAAATGTATCTGTTTGTCCATACTTTACATCATGGGTAAAATATTCTTAATTTCTTCTTATTATTGTTAACACAGTATTTTGTTTGCTGATACCAACATATACAATTTTGTTTGTTAATATAACACATTGTTATATTTATCGATACCATATATATGGTCTTTTATTCATTTGTATAATATTAATTAGTGGTGGTAGTAGTGGGTGAATAGGGTAAGTGAGAGAATAAGAGATAATGAACATATGGTTGATGTTTTTATATTGTTTAAGTTGTAGTTTACCTAACTTTGTAAACCTGGTCACACAAGATATTAGAAGTTAATAACTTTGAGCCCCAGTCGGAATTTTGTGGACTTAGGTGTGGATAGGTACGAATGATGTTTGCTACACTGTAGTCTGCATCTTTAATGTCCTTTTCAAAGTCAGCACTAGTATTACTGCTAGTGAATTGTTCAACATATGGGCTCGTTTTGAGTAGAATATGGTCTTCACCTATATACAATAAAGCAACAAGTCTACCATTATAATATAATGATTGATATAAATCTCTTACATCATCATCATCATCATCTTCTTCTACCACAAAATTACCATGTAACACATTATTGTTGAAATTGGCTGTTACCCTAAATTTCTCAATGATATCTTCGGTTTTAGGCATTGCAACTTCACTCATGACACCAACAATTTCGCTCATGCCAGTCAGGTTATCATTATCATCTAAGGTAACATTAACATAAGCATCCACATGAGCACAATCTCTGATTCTACCTTGTACATTAGAGTGCCAATAATAATTAACATCTGAAATATTTACTTTAGGAAAGAAACGTTGCATCAATGATGATTTATCAAGTAGTTCCGCACCAGAGGTCACAGGTAGTTTGATCCTTCTTGTGTTCCTCCCACCCAGTGCCAACTGCTGCTGTTCGTCACTATTACGATTACGATCATAAACCCCATCCATTTCTATGGATAAAGTTAATAGTAACTCAGATATTTAATTATCCTTATATATAGTCATCACTAGCGTGGTTGAATAGATAATTAATTTATCCAACAGGTAATTATTTTAATCTATTTTACGCAATTACTATCATTAAACATTAATAATAATAATGTATAAAGTAAAAGAATATGCTAAACTTACAATTATGTTAAAACAACAATAGAAGAAGGTTAGGCACAAACCAGACGTTGCTCACTCGGTAAATATTGGTTACAATTAACTTACTCACCTGTTTTTGCATTTAAACATAAAATTTCTAATCCTACTTCTGATCCCACTCCTACATGATTACATCCAACAATTTAATAATACTTAACACATGTTCATGCTTATTAAATACTTTTATTATTGTTATATCCAGTGTTGGTAAATTGGAAATGAAAATAGGGAAAAAGAAGAGAAAATGTCAAATTAGTGAGCATATTTTCTTTGATATCACATATATAGAATACCATCTTGCTATATTTTTACATCTATGAGATGTAAAATAATTAACATAATTAAAATAATTAACATAATTAACATAATAAATATTAACTTTATTATTGGTCCCTCTCTTCCCTCTCCTCCCCGATTGTGCATATTTATTCTTTACTACAATAACAATAATAATAAAAATATTACATTTTATATAATGGTAAATTATATACTACTATAATGATTGTTACAACTTATGGCTGATTGTATGTATGTATGTATGTGTGTGTTGATCAAACACTCATTATCCTATTTGTCTTATACAAATGAGTACTCACTGTACATTAATTACATTTAAACATGTAAGTGGTAAATTATAACATTACTATGTATTTTAAACTTTAAAATAATTTTTAAATGAGATTTTACTGCTTAAATAAAATTGTACCGTTAAAATAATGGAATCTTGGGAGCAACGAGTTTTAAAAACTGGATTACAAGTACAGACTTGTGATAGCACAGTGGTCAAAAAATATATTATTGTTAAGGAGACATTATTATCACACTATATATTAAATAATAACAATAATAGTAATAAATATACAGACTATATGAAACCGTATTGGAATGAACAGAGACTTGAACAGATTCAACATGATAGAGTATGTCACCCAACAACACCAAAATCTCTTAAAACACTACAATGAATGGATACTATTAGTTGCAATTTACATTGATTAATGAATGAATTACTTCTTGGAGAAGTAATTGTAATATTATGTTTTACTAATAAAACATTCATATGTCACATAAATAAAATTTAGTATAAACATATCATACTGATGTTAAACTTGTTTGTTATCAACAATATTGTTATCCACTTTATTTCCTGTATTATTCGTTGGTTTGTCATCCATGATACCACCATATACTACACTAATAGACGGCCGTTGTTTCTTTTCTGTATTATGACTACTCCTGACCATCTTATATATGGCATCAAATCTCTTCTGACCTACAAGTCTGTTCACACATGAGTCAATATCCTGTTTTGTAATCAACTGTTGATCCACGTCCGACATTTTTTATCATTGACTGTGTTGATCTGCTAGTTATCCAACTCACTTTTATATTTTTTACACAGTGCTCATCCCACATTGTAATATCTATTGTAATATCCATTATAATATCCACTATAGTTTATGTCTGCAACATATCCATTGTAGTGCACATCGCAATATCTATTGTAATGCATATCACAATATCCATTGTAATATCCATTGTAGTTCACATTGTAATATCCATTGTAGTTCACATTGTAATATCCATTGTAGTGCACATTATAGTTTACGTCTGCAATATATCCTGGATATATTGTAATAAGTGTTTTATTGGTAATGTTACATACATCATGGATACTATTGATATAACAATGGTTATATAATTGTATTTATTTTTATATTTTTTTCATGCCATGATAAATTTCTTCTTTCCCTTGGTATCATGTAGAGCAACATAAATAGTTAATAACAACTGTGCTAACTCCAAACTTGGACACCAACCATCATCATTGGTCCATATGTCAGGACAGAATGTACGACCAACAACATAAGGTGAAGGAAAGTTATCCTGGTTGAGGTAAACCATAGGTGGTTTGAATGGATAAGAAGTAGTAAACCTAATTGTGATATCAATCATAGGTTGGTAACCTTGATCTTGCATATCTTGATTCAAATGAATTAACGCATAAACACACATATGCTGCTGATCAAATTCCAATATTGTGAAGTACTCATTATATACTGGAACTAAAGCTTTTTCAATCTGTCCCTTAATTGACAATGTTGCCATGCTTTAACAGTAAAATGCTTATATCTATAATCCATATATCAATATTTATTTTTTGTACACCAAAATTTTAGTTATAACATAATACTATGTTGATAATGTTTTACATTATAATAAATAACTAACTACTTTTTATTGTTGTGTAAACACATCATTTAGTTTATTAGAGTATAAAATACACATACATATTATTATTAGTATCTTCACCAACATAAATAACATGTATTCCTCATATTTTTATCTTCCAAGAAGATAATAGTAAATATATTAATTTGATTAATACAAGAGATATTTCCTGACTTAATAAGTCTTCATTTGGTAAATAAATATGTTGTTCGAATAGAAATTATAACAAGTAAAGTTTAAAACCTGGAACTTGGAACTTGGAACTTGGAATCTTATCTGTTTATACAAACCGTGACCTAAAGCTATACTCGTTGGTAAACTCACCACACTCATCTTGTAGTTTTTGCAGTTCCTGCTGTTTACGTAACTGAGAATAAGTGTCGTCATGCTCATTGTCTACGACATTGGTTATCACAGACAAACATCTTACCCATAAAGGTATTGTTGCGTTATCATGTACTTCAACCATATTAGTCATCTGTACTTGTTTTTCATGTGAGCTAATATTAAACATACACAATACCGATCCAATAATTAACGCAGTGGCTAATCGTAACTTAAAATCTTTACTACAAACTTCATCATACAATGAATATTGTTTAAACTGCATAGATTGTTTAAATTGTATAGACTGCCTAGATTGTGTAAGCTGTTGGCATCCACATGTGTGAATACAAATAGTTATTGTCATAAATGTAACAAATAATAAACTGTGTTTATACACACTATTCATTTTATGTTATTTAAACAAATATATTTAATATATTGTTTATTAACTTAATCAGTTAACATTAACTAACAATTAATAACTTCACTTATTATAAGTAGGATGATTATTAACCTAAACTACCAATTATGATATTAAATCACATGGAATGTACTTAGATTGTGATATTCACCTGATTAACTTGATGATGAGTATATTTTAAATATAATCAACTGTATAATTGTTAATCATGACATACGAACAAGCTTATTATATGTAAACGTATTATAAGCTTGTATAGGATTGAAAAAAAGAGAATGGGAAATAGAGAGACAGACAGAGAATAAAAACAGTTGACCCTTTCTAAGGTAAAAACTGTAGTATAGCAATACATAAATATTAAAATAGATATAACATAAAAGTAAAAGTAAAAATGAAATATTGTTTACAATAATAACTACTATCTCATTGCACTAGATCGTAAAAATGATAAATAAGGTATTTTTAATAGTAAAATGGCTTCAGTCTTCGTCAACCTCTATCAAGGAGTTAAGATCAATAAAGCCAAAGCCGTTGAAATCGTTGATGAGATTGGCAAACAAGATAACATTAGATTTTATATTACTGATGATAACCTTCATATTACAGATTTCTTTAACGAGGAAGTTAAAAGTGATCTCATGATGGTATTTAATGATAATTCTGATGATTTTATTTTGTGTTATTACATTGATGGCTCTAAAGTTATGGGACTTAATAATTTACATGAAGTTAAAAATCATAATCTTATGTCAATTGACGATTTTGAGGCTGATCTGTCACTGTTGGGTATTAGTGTACATGTTCATATCCCACATGAACTCTCGTTGTTCCTTTATTATGGCAATTAAATTGTAGTACTATTAGTATAATACACTATTTAGTAAATAATAACATTTTATATCTTTAAGATATAAAATACCCAAACATTAACTAACTATAGTTTACGTCATATAACTCACATGTATTAGTTTTATCCTTCTTCCTCCTTATCTTGTAATCTTAACTTAAAATAACATTAACATATAATCTTACCTAGTAAGAGTAAAAGATATATTATATTTATGTTTAAAGGTATTAACAATTACAAACTTTAAACATAAATAACTTACAGCATATAATACACATACAAATCCCCTTTCTCTCTCTTTCTCTATTGGTAAAAAGCATTTATTACGTTGATGCTTTTCAGGTTGGTATCAACTTGTCATTCATTACAATGTTAATTATACTAATATTAAAATAAACCATCACTGTTGCAATTATCAAAATGTTATTAACAATAAATAGTAGATTTACCCAAAATGGTATTGATATGTAAACTTTCTTGGAAAGTTTAAGTTAGTTGCTGTTTATATTATATTATAATATTTATTACATAACACAAAAAAATAGTGGAAGGGTGTAATAAATATTGTAATTTAATATAATTGTGTCTCCTAGGGAGACATATATATGTTAACCATATTATTTCTTATAATCGGCACAATTACCATCATCAAACACAATTCTACAGCTGTTGATATACTCCCCCTCCCTCCCACTATCAACTAGAAATAAATACTGTTTTACTTCACCATACACACCCCTTATATTTTCTCTCTCCTAAATATACAGAAGCATGTTGATAGTCAGTCTCAACCCAATACATGTTTGGAATATCTTTAACTGGATGTTTGGGTTTTTGGTACTTCTCCATCAAGTGGATTACCATTAATAGCATAGTTAGGTATAATAAACGTAATATATTCGTGACATATATAGGACAGATATTAAATTTTATACAGCGAAAACAGAAACCATGACCACAAACTTAACACTTGTGGATTAACTTGTTTTTCGTTACATATTGTACAATTCATTGATTTTATTTTCGAATGTATAATGACCAAACATAAACCTCATTTTGAGACAAAGAAACATGTTCAATGTTTATAATAATAGACTATAACAATTGATGACAAGATACCAAAGAAATATTAACAATATGTATGGTGTCAAAGTTACGAAATTACCCCCCTTATACATCAACAACTATTATTATTAATATTAAATGTTGAGGATGTACATTATTATTTACATCAGTAATTGTTAATGTTAATTTTACATCTTGAGAATGTAAATGATAATAATGTATATTGTTTAGTTGAACAGGTTAGTAATGTAATAGATAATTCTGGATGTTATACCGTGGTTTATTGGTGTTTTGGCATAGTAAACCAAGTCCTGCTTACCAAGACTAATTGCAAGTTGTGATGGTGATAGTCCACTGTTATTGTTAATAAATAAGTTATCGCGAAGCATGATAACATCATAGTGTTTTTTCATCTCTTTGATGGTTAGTATGTCACCTTCACGATAGGCAATATGTAGAATACTGTTACCATCTGAATCAGACCATGATATAGGAATGGGCTTCAAATCCAAAAAGACCTTCAACAACTCAACATTATCCGGTTCAAACAAGAACCGAAAAGCCTCAATGCCATCATGATTAGTAACATTGATATCAATGTCAGGTCTGGATAGTAACAACTTCATGATAGTAACATTGGAGGCACAAATAGCAATATGCAAACATGTGTTACCATTTGTGTTCTTATAATTAACATTGACTTGAGGATTGGCCAGTAGTAATTCAACCACATTAACAAGTAGCATACGAGTTGATTCTGTTAGAGGTGTATTGTAATTCGCATCAGTAACATTAGGGTTTACCTTTGCACAAGACAACATAAGATTAATTACCTTAGTTTGCTTGTTCAAACACGCATAGTGTAAAGCTGTCGTTCCATTACTATCTTGTTTATTAATCTCCTCCTCAGACAGTGATTCTAAGAATTGTTTAACAATGTCAATCTGACCATTAGCTGCAGCAATGTAAAAATTCATTACTTCGTTTTGATTGGTCACTGTGATTTGTTTTATTTCATCTAGTGATAAATATTTCAATTTTACAATATAATTGCAAAATAAGATTATGAACCATTTTATGATACAAATTAAACGATTACCATTCAGTCACTCATAAAATATATTTGAGTTGTGTCATGTTGTTAACTCAATGATGATGATGAGATATTTGGAAATTATCTTTAATGTCTCTAACTGTAAACAAGTAAAACTATGATATACAATATTTGTTGTTTAATAATTTAATACTTAATGGATTTATCACCAAGTAATGATAAAATAGTTAATTTGTAGTGTCCAGTATACTATTACGTCATACCATTAAATTGTTTTGTGTAGGATACTAAACATTCTAACACGTAACAAAGAATGCAATAGTTATTATACTATTAAAATATTAATTAACTGGTTTTAATAGTATTTTGGGTAGTAAACAATCCAATGTTTTGATATATGGCTAACATAAAAAATGTCCCCTTTACCCTCCCTCTCTCATCCTCCCCTCTGATCATCCCCCCCCCTCCAATCGTCCCATCTCTTAGATATATTCTACCTAGCTCATAAACCAACTGAGCAG
>Ga0302300_1001288_pt1 | contig 14514 bp, 12 predicted proteins | sample III_Palsa_E1_1_FD_198756 | JGI IMG/M metagenome (GOLD analysis project Ga0302300, IMG submission 198756) | Peat permafrost microbial communities from Stordalen Mire near Abisko, Sweden - III_Palsa_E1_1 | ecosystem: Environmental > Terrestrial > Soil > Palsa > Peat permafrost | place: Sweden... | reverse complement strand
ATCATAGTCATCAAACTCCATATCATACAAAAGATCATAATCTGTAAAGTATACTTGCCCCAATTTCTTACAAACAAGATACATTTCAGTATGATATGCTGTTTCTTCAATAATTAGATATGACACATCTTGTCCTTCACAAAACAAGGATGTCTTCTTCGTCTCCATTTCCGGTGAAGAAGATGACACAAAGAAAAATGTTGGGTTGTGACCCTCCACATCGGTGGTAATATCATCAAGAGAAAACCCCAAAACCAGAGGTACATTAATAGTTACATAATAAGACTTACCTTCCTGTCTATAACACAGGTACCCAATCTTACCCTTAATCGTTGTAGTTGCGAAACTTGACATCATTCACTGTTGTTACTTTTCAAGTTGATAACAACAATCAACATGTCAATTTTTGACATAACATACTCAGTTGTTAATAACACCTTGTTATTAATATTTATATCTACCATAGCACACATACATACACTCCATGTCATTAATAGTTATATTATTATTATGTCTGTATTATAAACATTATGTGGTACTACCTACATTTAATAATACAATGTTACTTTATTTACATTTTATAATATAATCTTGTTATGATTACTATACTTTTTGTTTAGAGTAAGTAATAAATATACTTTTAGGTACGTACTGTATTGCTATCTTGTTTGTAAACGTTATAATGAACACTTACTTTTGTTACATATTCCTAGAAATATACATTTAATTATTTAATTAGTTAATTAGTTAATTAATACTTTCTAATATGTAATATTTGTCATGTCGACCATAAAGTGGTAAATGTAAAATTCATCCACAGGAGGATGGTGGTGAAGGAGGAGAGTTAGTAATGGAGAAAAGGAGGGATAAGAAGACGAAGAGAGAGGAAGAGGTGTGGTGAGAAGGATAATATTGTTTTAAACAATAATATATAATATATAATGTTACCATATATGTTAAAATAAGTATTACAATATATTTTCATGCAAATCATATCATGACATGTTACAACATAAATAGAAATGCTAAAGGTGTCTATTTATGTTATACGTATGTAAAATTATATTAACAATAAACAATGGTGTGTACTTTCTTAATGTTTCATTCATTAAATAATGAATAATAATTACAGTAAGAATGGGGTGTCTATTTTACTAACATAATTTACAACATAATGTTGTAAATGTTAAAAACTACATAAATATTTATAATGTTAACATTGTGTGGTAACATATATGTTTGTTAGTGTATCTCATATAACTATAATTTTACTTTTTGTATAATCAAACAATTGTGTATATTAATTTTGCTTGTCTTGTGGTAAGAAATATTAAATAATGTCAAAAGGTTTAATTGTTTGTTACAATAGTTATCAATGGGTAATAAATCTTACTTGTTTGTGCTTTGTTATTATTACTGTAAAATTGTTGTATTAACTAGTTAATAAATGTACATGATTTTTTAATTGTTATACACAAGATAGATTTATTTACTATTATACTAGATAACATATTTTACCGCTAACTTATTCGTGTTATAGTCTTGATTTACTTCATCAATTTGACTATCTCAACTGAAACCAATATTGCAATCTTATTAAACATAAGAGTGTAAGTTATATTATATATTACAATAAGGTAAATAATTTATTATCCAACATATTTATTGTTGCGGACTTAACATTATAATAAATTATTATTTACGGTGTTATAGTATAATTTTAACATACTAATTACTAAATTTATAGTTTATGCTTTACATTGTATTAATAATGTTAACAGTATATATGTTTTAGAATACTTAAACAAGTTTATATTACCAGTGTAATACATATTAACGATAATTCTACAATAATAAATACTTGACTATGTTTACTGGTAGTTATAACGAAAAATGAAAATATATATTGGATGGGATAGAGGGGACGACAAACTTACAACTATCATGGATTGTTACGGTAACAAGATTAACACTGATGTCAAGGGTAATCTGGACGGTGGTCGTAATGTCGTTAAGGGTAACGTATACGGCAATGTCAATGGTTACGATAACAAGATTTCCGGCACCGTTTATGGTTCAATCATTGGTGGTCGCAATACTGTCGATGGTGATGTCAAGTACAACATTGATGGTTATGACAATAAGGTCAAGGGTAATGTTGGTGGAAATGTGATTGGTGGTCGTAGCACTATCGGTGGCACTGTCGGAGGAAATGTTGATGGTTACGACAATAGAGTTGATGGTGGTGTTAAGGGAACTGTTTCTGGTGGCAGGAATACCATCAAACAGTTGAAGACTACTGAAACCAAGGTTAACACTGATATCAGTGGTAAGGTTGATAAGCCTGTCGACAATTCCGTTAATGAGCCTGTTCCCAAGGAGAAGTTTGTGACTATCTTCCCATCAGTTAACGTTACAGGTTTTTATCTTGGGCCAAAGGCTGCTGATCCCGGTCTACTCAATATTCTTTCTGTAAATGGCACTGCTACACCTGCCAGTGAATCAACCGACTATGTGACTATCAATGGAAAACGGTGTAAGAGTTTTCAAACCGTGGCCACTGATAACAGTGATTGGCACTCAGGTAAATACGGTCCTAATTTCCTCATGTACACTGGTGATAACACCTGTATTTACTACAGAGGAAAACATGCTGATGTGGTGATTAGCACTATCCAGTTTGGTCCCAATGCCGGTCAAAGTACATTGTTCAATGGTGAACCATGTGTATTCCCAGTTGGTGTTAAGGCTGTCATTACATCAACGAGTGTTGTACCCACCACCGGTGATGGAATTAACGTTGGTAGACCCATTTCTACAACCACAACTTCTTCAGTTGTAAGTGTAGTTAGTACTAACAACAGTGACACTGATGACGATGATGAAGAAGAGGACGATGATGAAGAAGAGGACGATGATGAAGAAGAGGACGATGATGAAGAAGAGGACGATGATGAAGAAGAGGAGGAGGAAGAGCCTGTAGTCAAGGTTGAAGTACATGTTGTGCCTTACAATGGTGTGAAAACAAAGAGTTGTATGATTATTAATGGTAATTACAATGTTAAGTCAATTTACCAAATTATGGATGAGTATCCTGATTGGAATGGTAAGGATTATCTGATGGAAAGTAACAACCCTCAATGTCTATATAGCAAGAAGTCACACAAAAAAAATGTCAACTAGCATGGTGGGTTTAGGTGGTGGTAGGGTGCTTAAGACCATTAGGGTTAATGGTGTGGTGACAGAATTTCCAGATCACGTTACTATGATCGTCGACTCGTATAGCACTCATTCAATCTGTTAACAGAATAATGTTTGGGTCACCAAATGACAAATTATCAATAACATATCTAACATTATATTACGTATTGTTAGAACTTTACAACTTTAAGTTGTAAACATAAATAGTTGTGCTTCTACAAGTCATGATTAATTTAACTATGACTTGTGTCTGTTGACATGAATTAACATGTGTTGGGTTGTTATAAACAACAACTTATACTATTTTATGACTCAAAGTTATAACTATACCATATAAGCAATATTTATATTTTGTTATTAACACTAATTAGTATACAAATACTTTATGTTTTGTTACTACATTAATATGTATTACTGTAAAATAATGCATTACTGGTGTTTGTGTTTAATATAAAGACATGTTATAAAACTAAACCTGTAAGTGTTAACACTATATATGTTAGATGGTAAAACACACACCTATACCAATAATAGTAATAGTAATAGTAATAGTAATAGTAATAGATGCAATGTTGTTATGTTACCCATACTAACACACAATCTATATATTGTATTTGATATTGTTATTTAAACATTTGTTAACACTAGTTTTATAATTAACACACCATATTACACATCATAGAAATGTTTATCATAATACTAAAGATGTTTATTTGTTGCTTGGAGTAACAAAATGTTCATTGTGATATCATATGCTTGTAATTAACACACAATGTTTGTTATGTTTACGACCAACATAAAAATACACTTAAATTTTATTAGCAACAGAAAGAATACTATTCTTCGTTATTGTCAATCAGTATGAATACCAAGTTATTTTAACATATGATTATAACACATTATGTTTACAATAATGTAATGTAAAATATCCATTATGCACAATATTTTGTTGTAACCAAGTATATGTTATTTTAACATATAACATAATCTCCTTGTAGGAAGAGAGAGAGATAGAAAACATATACTACAAACTTTAAACATAACATACCTTCTTGATAATGTTAATACATGTAAAGCTAGAAAAACATGTTAATATTATATTACAGTTAGTATATTACTTATAATTTTAATGTTACTACGTTATATTACAAATAATGTAATCTTGTTTGTTTATAGTCAAGACTAACATATAGTTATAACAGCATCACGATAGGTGTATTATGTTTACACAAACACAATTACTATTAACATGTAAGTGGTAATTATATTACTATACTACTAATTTGTTACTTAAGGTAACAAAATAAAAATATACTTAATATGTTGTATACACAACACCATCCAGTGAGACGTCTAGACCGTGAGGAAGTTGCTTAACAATCTCATATAAGATATTACGTTGCTCAACCACCGAAATCGAATTGAAATACACCCTTTCAGCTGTACCAGTTTGTTGTACAGATTTAATTACCTGTGGGATGTCATCCAATACTGACTGATACTGGTCCCTATCAGACACAAATTCGTTAGGGAACACAATAATTTCGGTCTTTCCTTTGTAATACCCAGGTCCACAATCAATAATAATATGGTACTTACTCCAAAAGGTATATGGTATGTACTCAGATAAGAAATTGTCTCTGGCACCACACTTCTCCTCGTATGTAATCTCGAGATTAAGTTCATTGGCTAGCACAAATTTGGGATCTTTGAGATGGTTAACAATTTTTAGCAGTAATTTAAGTTCAAACATGTTCTCAACATCATAATACTGTTCACCAAAATTACCAGTCAATGACAACAATGCTAGTATAGCAGTTGCATCGTCATCACCGTTAAAATAGTCTTTGATCTTTTGATACGTGTCGTGATCAATGTCTAATTGTTTAACAATCTTAAACATAGTGTGAAATCTACCTAAACTTCTATACTCATTCGAGTTTACCACCACAGTAGCACTTTTATAGCTATCCTTAACAGTAACGAGGTAATACTTATCCATATATAACAGGTTTTACACTTTAACATATCATGGTTGAAAATCAGTTGTTGACTTAATTTATCCATACCAAACTCCAAATTCCAAATTCCAAACTCTGGATATGTTAACTAATATAATGTTATATCACCCCAAATAGATATAAAACAAAATTTATCTGGAGTGTGTATATATATATATATATATATATAAGGTATAGTATACCAATGTTTAGTTACCAAGTTAGACATTTGTGTTATTGTTCCATCCAGATAAACAAATTACAACATATGCATTAAGATGATTATATTTATTAATAACATCTATATACATATATCACATATTACATATTATTATTATTAATGCAATAGAAGTGTTATTAATAGTTAGTGTAATGTTGTATGTTATTAGTTAAGTGTATTAAGTCATGTAAATATACAATAATTTACAACACAATGTTGTAAAATAGTAACTACCTAGTTAATTGCTTGTAACATAAGCGTGTTATGGTGAGATATATGTTTGTTAGTGTCAAATATAATCATAATTTTACTCTTCTGTGTAATCCAAAGGTTGTGTTTGTTAATGTTTTCTATTTTATGGTATGGAACACACAGCACAACAATGTCGAAAGTGTTAATTGTTGACTCCAGCAGTTGTCGATATGTAGTAAAAACTACTGGTTTACTATCTGGTAGTTTAACACTGTTGTACTGGTTTGACAATAAGTTAACATGGTCGACTTTGACTGTAACACACAACATAGATTTACTATTTATATTATTTATAATAGTGTCCAGTATTAACTTATTTCTGTCACAATCTTGTCCTATTGTATCAATGAGATAATTCCAGCTGAATCCACAATTTGTACCATCTTGTCGAGTATGATAATATAGTTCATAGTCTGGATTACAATAAGGTATACGTTCAATGTCCAACATTTATTGTAGCGGTATGACCCAATATTATTACAATAAATTATCACTATTTACTACCTGTGAGGATCACAATTATTTGTAACTTTGTTGTAGTTAACACAGACAACACTTTCAAACATTTGTGTTTACATTACACAATGGTTTGTGGTTTTATTGCCTACACAAACCATTGTATAATTACACTAATAACTACTTGTTTACACAAACTATTATTTAACTATTCTCATACAATTACATAATAGTTTGTGTAAACCGATAAGCGAAGCGAAAAAGGTATGCCCCCCCCTCCGGAGAGAAGAGCTGCGACAAACGACAAACGCAGTGACAAGCGCTAAACAACAATCCACAAGTATTATGTGACTGTAGTCACAATTATTCGTTTGTACAGGTAATTATTTATTTATTTTAGTGTAATTACATGATATCTGTGTAAACCGAAGGTATGCTCCCCTCCGGAGAGAAGAGCTGCGACAAGCGCAGCGCTAAACAAAACTCACAAATATTATGTAGTTATAATAACCATTACTTAGTTATTCTCATACAATTACTTAGTTATTCTCATACAATTACTTAGTTATTCTCATACAATTACATGATATTTGTGTAAGCAACAATCCACAAATATCATGTGAATGCATAAGTACATCTATCCCAATATCCATCAGTACTAAACTAATAAAACATAATTACATCATCGATTTACACTACAGTGTTTACATAATTGTTAACATAATACCGATACACTTCATACCCCCTTCTCTCTTCTTATCTCATTCTATCTTTTGTTATTTATTTGAAATATAGAAACAAACCAATAGATATTATATTGTATGGTTTACAAGTTAGAAGATTATTTATAATAAACAGTTAACTACATAACACATAGATGGTATTATACTAACTTTCCAAATAGAATGTATCCATACGATAGTGTTATAAAAATAACACTACATCCTAACCTATTGTAAAACACATAGTTAAATACGGAATTAGAATGTCTTGGTAAGTGTACATAAGTAGCAACATAGTTGCTACTAAACAGTTTAAATAAAAACACATCTGTTTATCATTTACCAAACATGTTTTTGGTTAACTTTTAACCACAAATTTATAAAATATAAATAAGTGTAAACATTGTTTGGTATCAAAACCAAAATAAAATACCTATTTCCTTTCCAACAATTATACATATGTATAATTGTATAACTCCCAAGTATATTAATGTAATGTAATGGTGTGAACTATACCTTTATCTATATGTACATTTACAACTATAAGTTGTAAAGCATTTTGTTTTTTATATGTTGAAAGGATAACTCTCTTATATGTTATAATGCTGACCAACCAATGAATCTTTCATGATCTAATTTCTTCTAGTCATAATTTTAATGCTATGATTGTTTCCTATTATCTATATACAACATAAATATACTAGTGATAGTAACTACTATCACTAGTATCTATGATATCTAAGTCCATATATGTCCATTGACCATGTTTTAAATGGTACAGTTGACTGGACTTGTTAGAGTTACTTATAAATTTGTAGTAACCAGTTAACTGTTTGTTACAACTTAACATTTTATAAATACCAACTGTGGAGTTGTAACTACGAATGAAGAGTATATCTCTTTCCATTTGTGGTTGTGGTCCAAAATCTGCCTCGATCATTGTGGTCTTTGAAATTCTAATTACTTCACCAACATGAAGTTTTACTTCTTGAGTGATTGGAATCCAATTTGGTCTTTGAAGTGAAACCATGTTCTTTGCAGTCTCCACATACACGTTATCAGGTTGTACATTAATAAAAAAGTACGATATTATTGTTCCCACATATATCAGCATGTCCAATTTTAGCGTTTCTTATATTACTATCATTTTGTGACAGTGTGTAAAGGGGTGTTTCAAAGCAAGCTTCATAACCAATTGAGTGCGCATTACCAAATGTACCATTGAGGATCCAGACAACAGTAGTTATTCCCTGTGAGGGATCGTCTTTAAGACTATATGTAACAGTAATCCTATCTCCAAATTGAAGATCTTCCAATTCGTCCATTCCCAACTGATCCATGTTTTTAACTATAGAAATTTAGTAAAATATTATTATATATCAAATAGACAAGATTTCAAGGAAAAACATGATTACTATTATGTGTCATAACAGCAAAGACGTAAAATGTTTACAACACCATGTTGTATATACTTTAGTTACTTATATAATTAAACATCTATCACTGTAATTGCATAATAGTTTTGTAACTAATACATCACATACATTATGTAACTATGTAAACATGACCATTCATCTAACTTGGTATGATTACATAATATTTGTGGTATGATGTTTAGCGTAGCTCACCTTTGGCTTACACAGATGTTATGTAATTGCAATGATAACTATTTATTTATCTTGGTGTATCTACTTATTCATTCTAGTGTAATTACGTGTCCATCTCAGTGTAATTACATAATATCTGTGATAAGCCAAAGGCGAGCTACGCTAAGAGACAAACCGAAGGTATACTGACAGTTCAACTGTGAGAGCAATGGCTATTCCAAAGCGAAGCTAGCCTCTGGCAAACGCAGTGACAAGCGACAAACGCAATGACAAGAGAAGGCAACATACCACAAATATCATGTGACCACACAAGTATAAATATTCCAGTATGTTACCAGTCTTAGACTAACAAAATGTAGTTACAATATTCAACATGCAGATAAATGTTATAGTTAATAACAACATTTATGTTATACATGTACATGTATAACATAATATATTGGTGAAGTGTAATAGTTTTCTTTGATAGTTACTAATTTACCAATTACATAAAGATACCTTAACCTAGTTAAAGTATGTTACAGTCTTACGAATACCTTTGTACTTTTATATGTGTGATATAGTAACAAAGTGAATAACACATATTGTTTGTTTTACGATAGTAAACAATGTTGTTGTCATTCAAACAGAAGTATATTTACCCTCTAATTGTGTCAGATAAGGAATTAGTGCAGGCTTGTAGAACGGGTAACTTACCATTATTACGCAATTACATCAATGAACACAATGTTAATGGTATAGATAAAGATGGTACTCATATACCACTAGTACTGGCATGTTGGGAGAATCAAGTTGATGTAGTGAAGTTCCTTCTTACATTTCCAAATTTGGACATTAACAAGATTGGTAAGGATTTAAATCCAACAACTGCATCACATATATCACTACTATCATTAGGACCAGTCATGCCCGCTCTATTTGCTTCAATATGCGTGGCAAAGTCAAAAGATAAGAACAAGTCTGATGTAGCTGTGGAGATAATCCAACTGCTGGTTAGTGATGATAGAACTAAGTTTGAATATGAGTATAACTTACATAACAATTCATCACTTGGTCTAGCCTGCAATCTAGATTTGTATTATGTTGTCAAATTGTTACTACCATACACTGATCCCAATACTGCTAAGTACAACAATGAACAGGTAATTATCCATGCTTACAATCGAAGGAATTATCACATAGTTGAGTTAATACTGTCAAGTCCAAAGTTTGATTTAGCCTCTAACTACAATTATTATGCTGGTAAATACTTTGCTGATATTGTTGTTGATGACTGCAACTACGATTTATTACAGGTGATGATATCACAACCACATATTGACATCAATGGTTTTCACTTTAGAGGAACTATGGGTTCTAAACCATCTGAAAGCTTTTTACACCAAGCTTGTATAAAAGGATTGACAAAAATGGTTGACATGTGTTTTAGTCGTCATGACTTGGATGTTAACTTAGTCGATGACATGGATAGACAAGCTATTTACTATGCAACCAACCATTCAAGTGTTCTATGTATGTTGCTCAGTAGACCGGATTTACAGGTTCGCAACCCACATGAGTGTATAGTAAGAGCAGTTGACAGACGTAATTACATTACACTACTACTATTAATTGCAGATGATCGTTTCAGTCTGGTTGAGGATATCTCGTATATGGTACCATGGGAACGTGAATCTCACATTAATAAATTAGTAACCGCCTTCTGGACTAACCCAGAAGCAACACGTCAGAATGCAAAACAACAATTAAAGCTTTCATATCCTACACTCTATTCTTCCCTCCCTTCTTCCCTCCCTCCTATCCGTCCTTCTACTCTAATCAATAATTAAAAAAGTATACATATGTTGTGTGTATAAATTAATAAACATACAAGTTGGTACATCATACCAAATCTCTATCTCTTTTATTTTCTAACTCTTCACCCCTTCTGATCTCTCTCTTCATGTATCTCTTCCTTATTCTCATTATTTAACATGCACACTATTGTGTTTACTAATATACTTACAATCAACATCTCAAACTTATTTATATACAACATTATGTTGTATATTATTTTATGTACAATATAACACTGTATATTATGTTATATATTGTTTTGTTAACCAATAACATTTGTCTAACCTATGATATATGTTTGTATTGCTAAAATACCTCGACTAACCAAAAACATATCAATTACTAGACTAGATGTATTAACAGTATGACAGTTATATTTAACACTATGTTAACGAGTAAATACTTTTGACGTGAGAACAATAATATTACTCCGTGGTTTTTAACATTTAAATAATATCCCAGATATTATTGATATTAACCATTACAATTCCTATATGAGTTTGTAATGTGTATTGTGTGCTTCTAATATTATTTTTATAGACTCTTGACAGTCGATTATGCCAGAATATGTTTGTTGTCCTGTCACAGACCATTGTGTTAAGGTGGTACCTTTGTAACCACCTAGTACCAACTGGTACATAAGTTGTTGTTTTTGTTGTTTTTGTTGTTGTTCATAATAGTGTTTGATAGTACCACAACAATTACCATTATTAAATGTATATTCGTATTTTACTTGTTGATCTTCGGTGTCATAGTATTCATAACAAGTACCATGTTCCTCATCTTTGTTAAACTTGGCTACTAATTTAACATTACCGGTCTTTGGATACCAAAATTTCCACATGCCATGTTTACTATCATTGTGATACAACTTCTCACTCTCTGGTATAGTACTACCATCCAAATAGAATTTTCTAGTGCAAACAGATGAGTAATCACTATTATGATAAGTCTCTTCTGACAGTATTGGCATTGCATTGCTAGGTGACAATGGTGGTAATAGCCAATACCTATCATAACCATCAACCGAATTATGAATAACACGATTAATTTGTAACTCGTCATCATCTGTCATGATAATATCATCTGGTGACAATGGTAAACATGTCGGTGATGGTAATGATGACCGTGAGTATGTTGATCGTGAGGATGTTGATGCTGGTGTTAGTGATGATGATAGTATACATAGTGTTGACGATGATGAAGGTGGAAATGTCCAAGATATTTCGATGCCAAGTTTAGTTGGTAGTGCTAACATAGGTAACTCATGAACTTTTCGATGTAGTGATACGAAGCCGATAGGTGATATATTACCATTGGCATATTTGTGATATGACGTACCCACATCATAGATATCCTCCTTATTAACAACCATAAATCTAATTCTGTTAATTTTTAACCATGCAACGAGAAATGGTTTATTAAGTTTGTACTGTCGAGAAATAAGGTCATAATAACCTCTTTGTGATTCTGGCACTAAAGTGTAGGGACAATGAAGATAAATTTCATGTTGAAGGTTATCAGACAACTCAGAAACCATACTATTATACTTTGACCAGCAATCAAATAGACATTGCATGAGAAAGTCAAAGAAACCATCGTGATCGATGAAGTGACATAAAATAAAACTACACTTCAATTCATCACGAGTGAGAATTATCTCATCTAACTCTTTACTGTTATTAACATAATTAATGTAAATATGTGACACACTAATATACTGTTGAGGGAACGTTACAATGTTATCCTTCCCTGAATAGTCAATGAGACTGTTGAACAAATTACTCTTGCGAATTTCTACGGTGGGGACCTCAACCCGCTTATTATCGATCAAGATCACTGTTGTCATGATATTATTATTTAATTGTGTAACAATATATAATATTATTTGTATGTCAATTTACACATAAGACTTACACTCTCTCTCTTTCCTCACTGTATTTTAAATACAATTACATCTCGTAACTAGTAACTGTTAATAACTTTAACCTTCACTAAATAGGATATTACTATCATGTTCAGTTACTGTGTTTTGTTTTTATATGTGACAATACTAAACATTATGTTATGACATTATAATATTAATTTAACTGGTTATTGTTCCATTATCTTAATAATACCAACTTTGCTATATTGTTGGAAAGTATACATATTATTTATATCTTAGAGATATAAAATTAGTACTAATATTTTATATGAAACGTTTGTTTAGTAAAGTCTTGACAGATGTTATTCCCATGACGAACAACAGATGTTCCTTACTAATATGCATGTTAAATACCATGTTGAAATAATTCAAAATGGCTGTTGTGATGTCATGATCATAACATGAGTAAAGAGTATTTAGAAACTCCAAGTAGTTAACATGAGTGTACAATTTATTTACAGGTAAGTGGTGTATGTCACACAATTCTTTAAATGTCATATAGCAAATACATATGTTATGATATAAACTTGTTAACTCGACTAAAGATTTACTGTTGTCATAATATGATAGATAGCCATTTGTCATCAGCTCATTTAACTTTTTACACATGTTATATTTTTCTTGTTGTTCCAGAGTATAGTTATATGTAGTCTCCAACTCCTTCAGACTATAATTACAATCACTATCAGATATTACACATTCACGATCTTGTAATATACGTAACATATCACTGAACACCTTCTTCTTATCTGACACTGATAACATCTAATATTTTACTTGTAACATACAGTTGTTTGTCATGTTTTACATTTTGTATGATAAGACTATCCTCGCTTGTGCATATTATACGAATTGTTAACCATTAGATGATATTAATAGTAAGAAATTTAAAATATACAAACACAACAAAAGTTTTAATTACTATTTATTGTTGTTTATTTTGAACAGTAAATAGTAATTGTGATAAGCTTGTTTTACTATGGCAAATAATATTGGTACTATAATCTTTACATACTTCTTGCTTATTTCTATACATATTAATATAATAATCTACTGTTTGAGTTAACTTCAGGTTAATGTAAGGTAGAGAGGTTGAAGATAGAGGTGAAGAATGAAAAAAAGTATTTTGTTAACAAATAATAATCACCATAAAATATGGTTAAAGCTTACATAATCTGTGAATATTGAGATAGATACATCCGGGATATAGCCATCCGGGAACTAAGTTCGAGGCTACACACACACAAGTTTCAACATGCAAACTGCATTTGCACAAGCAGTTACATTGGTTGAATAGCTGGTTGTATCCCATTCTACTCCTAATTCCAGTTTAACACACAAACAGATCAATGATCAATGATCAATATGATAGAAAAATGTATGATCTTATTTCCGGAATTAGTGGATTAGTAAGTAGTAATCTAAGCCAGGGTGAGGGAGGGGAGGCTCAAAAATAACAATCTAAAGAGAGTTTGAGTAATTTAACTACTAAAAAACAAGAAGACTTAATTAACTAATCTAAAGTTTCTAACCAACTCATTACATACACTGGTAATGAGTTGGTAAACAAAAGGAAAGAATATGTACTGTCTGTAAATACAATCTTTGTTACTGTAGTTGGTGATTCCACCTTTCTCTCCTGTGTGTTCGAAACAGAACTAATCTAAGACATATATTGTTGATCATGATCAACTAAAACAATAACAAGTTAATAATTAACTTGTCAAAATAAGAAAAATAAGAAAAGTAAGATTACTTGAGCAGTGTATGATTACATGTTAATTTACTATTTGAGTTTGTTGTTGACACATAATAGTTATGTGTAATACATATTATTATTTATTTAAAGATATTGTCTCATGACTATATTACTACTTGTTTGTGATTTGTTTAAAAGTACAAGATAAGGAAACTAGTTTTTATAATTGTTTAAATTAAACTACTTTAAGTAGATTAAAATGTACAATTTGTTTCGAAGAAGAAAAAGAAGAATAAATAAGTAACATATATCACTGTACTGTTAATTAAGTAATCCAATATATGTTTTACTTTAAACGTTGTGAAAATGTATTAGATAATCTAATACTCTTTAACTTAAGATATATTATGTTTTATTGTTATTATAATTAAACTTATATATGTACACATATATTAACATAACATATGCAAACATAATTATTTATTAAATTAACTTATTGAGGTATGAAATTGGTATAATTTAATATTAACTACATAGTGCTTGTGGTTGGTTGCCTAGCGCAGCTTGCTGCTTGTGAGCCTAAGGCTCACAACC
>Ga0302300_1001283_pt1 | contig 14598 bp, 11 predicted proteins | sample III_Palsa_E1_1_FD_198756 | JGI IMG/M metagenome (GOLD analysis project Ga0302300, IMG submission 198756) | Peat permafrost microbial communities from Stordalen Mire near Abisko, Sweden - III_Palsa_E1_1 | ecosystem: Environmental > Terrestrial > Soil > Palsa > Peat permafrost | place: Sweden... | reverse complement strand
CCAAAGGTCGGGGGTCGTTCCCTTGTTATCCTGGTGATCGTTCTCCACAATCCTGGGTCCAAAATAGCCATCTGGCTGCTGGCTCTGAAACACCTTTTCCAACCAGTCCTTTGTCGTCCGTATCATCTTGGGATCCTTCAGCAGATAAGCCAGGTCCCCGTATCCTTTTAACCAGTAAGGAACTTCTTCCCATCCATGCCCCCCCTGGCCCGTTCCGCTGTACCATGCATTGTCCTTTTTATCGAGCCATGCGCTGATCTCTCCCAAATGTCCCGTAAGCCCGTCCCGTTGCAGTTCCAGATATTTAAGGACCCATCCTTCAGGCCGAATGCTTCCCACCGGGAGCTTAATAAAGCTCAAAGGTTCCAGCGGGGAGCGGTTGCCCCTATAATTGGAATTGATGGAGTGGATGTCCGGACGGTCCACGGCTTCAAGGGTGAATCCCTGCTGCGCCAAAAGCCGCTGCTGCCCCAAAAGGCCCATCACCATATATATTATTAGATGCCTCATTCTATCTTTTATTAGAGCAGCAAGCTGTCTTTGATCGGCTATCAGCGCAGCAGGTGCAATCGTTTACATAACCAGTCATCAGAAATCAATCCCGGAGCGATGACCGCCGAAAAAACGTGATCGGTTCCAGCATGACCTTGGAATCTTCCCTTGGCTTGCCGCTGTGAGGGTGCATCAATTCAAGCAACAAACCGAAAGCCTCTTTACCCATTTGCACAGGTTGTTGATCAATCGTAGACAAAGCCGGTGTAATATGCTCCCCAAAATCTTCATTGGCAAATCCTATAATACCCATTTGTTCCGGGATCGAAATCTTATGCTCTTTTAATTCCTTTATGGCGCCCAGGGCTGTATAATCTTCTACCGCAAAAATCGCGTCAGGCACATTATCCAATTGGAGGTAATGGCGGACCGCCCGCCGTCCCGAATCAATGGAGACATCTCCCCGGAATATCCACTCCGGATCAGCCGCCAATCCGTGCGCCGCCAGGGCTGCCTTGTATCCCTCTAAACGATCTTTAAATATCTTCAGGTGTTGTTGCCCGGAAATATGTGCAATCCTTTTGTAACCTTGCGTGATGAGATGCTCTGTGGCCGTAAAGCCGCCCTTGAAATCATCCACCACCACCGAAGGAATGCCCAGCGCATCATTGGCGCGATCAAAAAACACCAGGGGTATATTGTGTTCACTTAAAGAAAGGTAATGTTCGAAGTCCACCGTCCCCTTAGCCAGGGAGGCCAGTATCCCGTCTACACCCGCGCTGATGAAAGCCTCAATGCCCTTTTTCTCAAACTCCGGCAACTCATTGGATTGGTACAACAGGATGCTATATCCGTTTTCACCAGCGATCAATTCGATCCCATGCACCACTTCTCCAAAAAAATTGATGGCCGTACTGGGCAGGATCACCCCAATCATATTACTCTTTCCTGAGCGCAGGGAAGAAGCAATTTTGTTCCGCTTGTACTGTAATTTTTCGGCTACCTTGCGAACGGCCTTTTTAGTCTCCTGGCTAATGCCGGGATGGTCATTCAGCGCCCTGGAAACCGTTGCAGGAGTAACATTCAGGGCCTTGGCAATATCAGCAATCGTAGCTCTCGGGCGCATTTATGCAATCGTTTACACAAACCTAGGGAATTCTATCTAATGTAGCCCCTTTTTTTCGCTTATTATTTTTTTATTCCCTAAGCAATTGCCGTTCAATTTGATACATTTCCAATCTTTTTTTGGTGGATATTTCTCAAACCCTAATTTTGCGCCCGGAGAGGTGGCAGAGTGGTCGATTGCGGCGGTCTTGAAAACCGTTGAAGGTCAAACTTCCGGGGGTTCGAATCCCTCCCTCTCCGCAAGGATCATTTATCGAGGTGCTTCCGGCTTTGCCGGAAGCATTTTTTGTTTCCGGGAGCGGGGCGAACTTGTTCGCCAAAGCGGACGGGAACAAAAAAAGACGCACGTAGTGCGGCGCCTCGATGAATGATCTTTAGCCCCCCACCCCGGGATCGCCGCCGCGAAGCGCGGCAATCCCTCTCTCTCCGCAGTAAAAATCAAGTGCTCCCAATGGGGAGCATTTTCATTTGGAGGCGGTACTGACTTGTTTTGTTTTGGCAATTTGCATCTAATTTTAGACCATCTGGCTGCGGAAAGCTGACACATTAATTTCATCCTATTTTTGATGACGATCAAATTTCAATTTTATTACCATAATTCGACAAAGATGCGCCGTTACAAGACCAGGCTAAAAATGATTTTGAGGTTATCCGTCGTGGTTATTTCGGGATTGGAGTTAACTATGAATGCCGCAGAAGCACAGCAAGTCCCCGACGCCGAATATTCCCCTGCCGTAGAAAAAAGAATTAAAGCGGTGGAAAGTAGCTTGGTCGGCTGGGTGCAGACGGGCGATACCGTCAAATGGTCATTGAAGGAGCGTATGAAACATTACGGCATCAAGGGGTTGAGCATAGCGGTAATTCATCACTATAAATTAGAATGGGCAAAGGGCTTTGGGTGGGCAGATAGCGCCGAAAACAGGGTTGTTACCACAAGCACGCTTTTCGAAGCGGCATCCATCAGTAAATCCATTAATGCTGTCGGTTTGATGAAGTTGGTCCAGGATAAAGAACTCGACCTATATGCTGACATCAATCAGTATTTGACCTCCTGGAAGTTCCCGTATGATTCAGTCTCAAAAGGCAAAAAGATCAGTACCGCCAATTTGCTCAGCCATACAGCGGGTTTGAATGTCGAGGATTTCGACTCCTATCCGCCCTATTTGCCAGGTCAACCGTTGCCCGAGTTAGTAGAAATCCTGAAAGGCGTGAGCCCCGCCACTAATCCTGCGGTACGCTCACTTATAGAGCCTGGGTTAAGGTTTATGTATTCAGGAGGGGGGGTTACCATTACCCAATTGTTGGTAGAGGATATTACTCACCAACCATATGTCAGTTATATGTACAAAAACGTGCTACAACCATTGGGGATGAACGGCACTATTTACCAGCCGCCACCTGCTGACAAAAAACAGATGCTCGCTACTTCATATTTTGACGATGGAAGGGAACTGGAAGGGAAATATCACAATTTTCCCGCTTTGGCAGCAGCAGGGCTATGGACAAATCCAACCGAACTTTCAAAGTTTATTATAGAAATCCAACTGTCCGTAGCTGGAATGTCCGCCAAAGTGCTTAACCAAAGAAATGCTCAATTAATGTTAACACCCTATGTAGATAGTACGGTTGCTCTTGGTGTATTTATCGAACAGCGAGGCAACCGGAAATATTTTGGCCACGAAGGTTCTGATGACGGTTTTATGAGCCAGTATTTCGGCAGCATTGAAGGAGGTGACGGGGTCGTAGTGATGATGAACACGGCTAATGTCCAGATGCTTGAGGAAGTGATCAACAGCGTTTCGCTGGTGTATCACTGGGAAGGGTTTTACCAGCCGGTAATAAAAAAAGTAGTTGCGTTATCGGCTAGTGAGCTTGAGTCCTATGCCGGGAAATATCAATTTGTGAAGAATAAGGATCTGTATCTGCAGATATCCGTCAAGAATGGTCACTTGGTAATGAGGACGCTATGGGATAAGAAACAGTATGATTTTTTGCCCGAGTCTGATTTGCAGTTTTTTTCACGGTCAGCGCGCTTCCCATTAAAGTTTACAAAGGATGAAAATGGTATCACCACCAAGGTAAATGTTGAACAGGACGAATGGGATAGAGTAAGAGAATAATTGGCGATAGCGGGAAGCTTACTTGATCTCTGAACGGATTAGTTTTGGCTGCAGGTACTTTCTGTATTGTGCGGGCCGTAACCCCGTGAATTCCTTAAAAGACTTGATAAAATGGCTTTGGTCAAAAAATCCGCACGTATACGCCACACTGGTAAGTGACACATCAGGTGATTTCATAAGGGTAAGAGCCTTTTCCACTTTCAGCTTCCGCATATAAGTGCCCAGGGTGCAAGAAAAATATCTTGGAAAATAATGCGAGATCGTCCCCGGATGTACTCCGGCTGCTTTGGAGAGGTCTTCCAACTGCAAAGTCTTATCCCATTCGTCGTGCAAAAGCTCGTGCACATTTCTAATCCAGCCAGGGATCTTAGGGTTGCAGGCACAAGGAGGTGCCTGCTGCAAAAATTCAAGTAATAACATACGTAAAGAAGTCACGGTAAAAGAATCGTTGACATTTAACTCATGGCAAACTTTTGACATTAGAAATTGACCATCGGGCGTATTGGAAGCAGCTTGGCTAAATGACGTCCTCGAAATATCATACTTATTGAAAAACGCCGCATCCAGTTCAAGGTTTACATGGGTTGAGTTGTTCATATCGATGATCCGGTGTGGTTCACCCGCCGAGTAAAATGTCGTCCTCCCGGGAAGGCGCTCATAGGCCTCCGTTTTCTCCTCTGAGCAACCGCCATGCAGCACAAAACTGATATGGGCATTGACATGGCAATGCCACCTATCATTAAATCCGTTTTTGTCATAGCTACTGATGCTTGCCAACAGATCATTTTCGCGCACCTCCCTAAGAATTACTCCAGTATATTGGCCCTTTTCCAAAACTATCATGTATACAGAATTCTTCCAACCAAAGTTCAAAGCATATGCCAGGCATGTAAAACATTGATTATGATATAGATAGTGCAAAAACGGATGATCCGGTCGTCTGTTTCCGGTACGCCTGCTTGTTCGGTTTCGGTATAAATGTCTTTCCCTGGCAATCTCCGAGACCCAAAATCTGCCTATAGAAAAACAGCTGTGGCTGCAAGTCGCTTTAAATCAAAAAGAAACTGGTTCGAGAATTGTATCGTAAGGCCCGCCAACAAAAGAATAGAAGTGCACCCGGCAGGGTGCATTTTTCGTTTCCGGAAGCATTGTCGAGCGAAGCTCGAACAAAAGCGGACGGGAATGAAAAACGATGCACGAAGTGCAGCGTTTCTGTTCTTTTGTTGAAGCCCCCACCCCGGGATCACCCGAGCGAAGCGTAGGTAATCCCTCTCTCTCCGCTGTTTTTGCCAATAATTCTATTACGTTGTATGCGCAGGTTAGTTAACGATCTCGAAAGAGCTTTCGCTGGTATCACTGCCGGGAATTATCCTGGTGAATGGGACGAGGATCATATACCCTTTTCCCTAATGCGGGCAATGAGAAGTCTTTTTGATTTTCGTTGAATTAGGTACAACGGATTTGAGAAGATCGTCCATTGGTTATCGTATAAAATAAAGGAAGAACAGAAACACTATTCGGAGATATATCGTTACTTGTGAATATTCAATTTTCAAGCGCCACATCTGGGCATCGCCTATCAACACCGCTTTGCCCAAACTTCGCCAGTTAAGACCTGTTGACAATTCATACTGGCTAAGGTAAACTTAATCTTTGCCTCGCCTGTCCTCCGTTTCTGCCAGTTTAAATTTCGGTTCGGGTTCGGAACCCAGCAAAGCTGCTTTTGAAACTACAGATGCCGAAAGGAGCACGTTTTTTGGCTGAACTTTTGAAAAAACTTTAGGTAGAATGGTGTCCGCCCTGGCAATAGTAACAACACTGCGAAAGTTAGTTGACCCAGCAGGAGCAGGCACTTTGTGCTTTACCCGGATAGAGGCCATGGCTTCAGCTTTGTGGACCGGCATTAATGTTGCTGCTACCTTTATTTGAATTACCTGTCCTTCTTTCCGAATTGCTGAGCCTTCGTCAGGGATAAAGGTAAAGACGGCTAATAAGAACAGGCCGCAAAGCAGGATAACTTTTTCGGCCGTACGGAGCTTTTGGTTTTCTCGGCTGATAATCCTTTGCAAGCGGTTCACCAACTGGTTACGACGGAAACCAAGACCCATCGCCAAATTACCGGAAATGCCTCCGACACTTTGAAAAGCGACAAGTGCCTCCAGGTAGGGGTGTTTATGCGTTACGTGGGCTAGCACGAGGTCGTCGCAGCAGGCTTCCCGTTCCTGCCTGATGTGGGCGGATAGCCACAGAACGGCAGGGTTGAAAAAGAACAAAGTTTCCAGGATGCTTTGCAGGATACCGACAAGGTAATCCCTTCGCAGAATATGCGCCAGCTCGTGCCACAGGATGGACTCGACCTGTTCCGGGCTGAGCTGTAGCAGTATACCTGTGGGTAAAAGAATAATAGGCTTCAAATGGCCAATGGTCACCGGGACCTTGACCAGCCCGGATTCCAGTAAGGTAATGGCACGGGGGATGCCGAGCCTTTCGGCAAATGACGCAACTTTAGTTTTCCAGTCGCCGGTGACCGGTCGTACGGCTGTGGTGCGGACACGCCTGACATACAACAGTTCGCGGCTCAGTTTGATGCTCTTAATCAGGCAGCAAACGGCCCATAAGGAAAAGATCCAGGCGGCCTGGCTGCCAACGAAATGGGTAGCAGCAAGCAGATTAAAGAAGTGAAGCGGTCCAGCCGGAAGAGAAGCGGTCGCCTTGCTGGCAGCGGTGGTTGCCGGAATAAAAGGTATCACCGCCTGTTCCAGTTCGATATAAAAAGTGAAAAATGTTACCGCGGTAAATAAAACCAGCAAAGCACAGAATAAACGGTACCGGATACTGGCTGACGTCCTTTTTGTCAGCAGGATCACCAGCCCGGCTAAAGCTGCTGTCAATATCCCGATCCCTAAAGAATAGAACAAGGTCCGGCAAATCACGCCGGGTACAGGGCCTGATAAATAGGACGTCATTAGCTGCTTTATCATGTGTTTATTTATCGTCGATCTTTTTAATGAGTTCTTTATATAGCTCCATATCCTTCGGTGATATTTTTTTATCGTCCAGCAAATGCATCATCAGGCTGCCCGTAGATCCCCCGAAAACGCTTTCCACTATCTTATCCAGTAAATGGCGTCTGGTTGTTTTTTCTTCAACGACGGCACGGTAAACATGTCGGTATTGCCCGCCCTCTTTTTCCAGCAATCCTTTTTCCACCATGATCTGCATGATCTTGAGCGTGGACATATAGATCACTTCCCGCTTCCCGGCATTTAGGTCATCGTTGATAAACCTGGCGGTCGAAGGGCCGTGTTTCCAAAGCACTTCCAGTATTTCCAGCTCGGCTTTGGTCGGCTCGGGCGTTTTTTGATTGCTCATGTAACAAAAGTAAGAATGAATTCTTACTTTTCAGATTTTATTTTTATTATTGCAACTAAGAATCAATTCTTACAGCATGAAAAAAATAATTATTGGTTTATTACTGAGCGGTATCAGTTATGGCTATGCCCAACAAACATCGGCAAACTTAGCCAAACGCCTCGACAGTTTATTTACCGCACCCGGCAATTCGGAACACCTGAACGGTGGTGTCCTGATAGCGGAGGAAGGGAAAGTGATCTATCAACGGACCTTTGGCTATGCCGAGCTGGCCACTAAAAAACCGAACCGCCCGGGTAATCCCTTCAATATTGGTTCGAATACGAAGACCTTCACTTCAACGGCAATCCTGCAACTAATGGAAAAAGGCAAGCTGAAGCTGGATAACCCGGTCCGGCATTATTTCCCGGAATTCCCATATGAAAATGTTACTGTGCGTCACCTGCTGACCCATACTTCCGGCCTGAGGGATTTTGATATGTATTTCTCGGTGTTGAAGGGTCAGCCGGATAAGGTATTTATCAACCAGGATATTATCCCGGCTATATTAACTTATCATAAGCCGCTGAAGTTCCAGCCAGGCGAAAACTTTGATTATTGTAATACCAACTTTGAACTCTTAGCGCTGTTGGTGGAAAAACTAAGCGGGATGACTTACCCGGCCTACCTGAAAAAATATATTTTCACGCCGGCAGGCATGACGCATAGCTATGTGCAGACGGAGCGGGAGGCAGATACCGCCCGCGTATCAAATTATATACCGGGTAAACTTTATGACGCGGCCTACCACCGTAATGATTCGGTACCCCAGCTGCACCCAATCCTTTATAATCTGGGAAGGCTGTACGGTGATGGCGGCATCATCAGCACACTCACTGATATGTTGCGTTATGACCAGGCGCTCTATAACGGTAAATTGCTGAAGCCGCAAACCCTTGAACTAGCCTATACGGCTAACCGATTAATTAATGGGAAGGACTATAATATGTACCGTGATTTGCAGATGGGGCGTATCCATTACGGGCTGGGCTGGCTGGTCGATGCCGATGCCTCTGCGGGGCATATTATTTCGCATAGCGGGCATTACCCGGGTATCTGGTCGGCCTTTGTCCGGAACATCGATGAAAAGCAAACCATTATTATCTATGACAATAAGGACTGGAGCGGCGCGGACCTGATCGCGCGCATGGCGCTGGATATCCTGAACGGCAGGCCAGTTAAAAATATCCTGAACAGGCGGTCCTTAGCGCGGGATTATGGCGAAGCCTTGAAAACAAAAGGCCCGGATATCGCTTATACCCAAATCATCGCGCACCAGGCTGACACCAACCATTATATATTAAATGAAAATAACCTCAATGACCTTGGCTATGCCTTTATGGCGGACGGCTACCTGCCCCAGGCGCTGGAAACCTTCAAGGTGGTCACCCTTCTGTTCCCGGGCAGCGCGAATGCTTACGAAAGTTATGGTGAGGCCCTGGAAACGCAGGGGGATAAAACAGAAGCGACCCTTCTTTACCAAAAGGCATTGATGATTGACCCAAAGAACCCGGATGCGCAGGGTCGTCTAAAAAAACTGGAAGCCGGGAACTGAGGAAATCTTTGATGAACATGATGTCAGGATGCTCCTTTGTCTCGTCAAAACACTAAAAATGTCTCATCAAAAGAGAAAAACCACAATTTTAAATATTGTCTCAGGAACTGTTATATATTATAGAAAAGCGACCCACAAATCAATGGTTATTAAACCGTTAGATTTGAAAGTCGCTTTAAATCAAAAAGAAAGCGGTTCGAAAATTGTATCGTAAGGCCCGCCAAACGGCACAAGTCGAAATTTTCTTCGCTTGTGCCGTTTTTGCATTCCTGCAATTCAGTCTCTATCAGGCAGATTTGACGTACCGCTTCGTTTATTCTATCGGTTCGATAATGCTCTCCGTCAAAACTGAGTTTTTCCGGATATATTGAACCGATAATATCCCGCTTCTCTTTAGGCGTCCATTTCAAAGCCTACACGTAGGAACTATCAACAGCCAACCCTAGAAACACTTTTTTATATTGCTAATGCATTGGATGTAGCTGTGCGTGATGTATTGATTTCCAATAAGATTCTTTAGTCCCGTCAATAAGTAATCCGGATGTTGATAAACTTATCTATCAAATTCATTTTATATATTTGATCAAGCAAGAACTATAATCACCATTTTTGGAAAATCAAGTTATCCCACCCCAACCATCATCCCCAAACTTAGCAATCCGGAATAAAGCTAGGACCGGCGTAATGATTTAAACAGACGTAATGCAGGAAACAAAAGGACTAATTGAACAAATTAAACTTCACGACAAGCTTGCGATTAGGGTAAGTTCTAATTCAAATAATGATTTGCCGGCCGAGCTTATGAAAAAGCTAAGGCGACCGCATAGGAAAGCCAATTATTTTTTCGTTTTCATTGAAAGCGGTTCAGTAACTCACAAGGTTGATTTAAAAGATTTGACAATTACCAATGGACAATTATTTTTTATTTTACCAAACCAAATTCATACTGCACCTGCACAGCCGAAAAAAAACATCAAATGTTTCAAAATGAGTTTTGACCATAACTGTTTGTCTTTACTTCCAAAAACATTTTCTTTTTTAATCAATCCACTGAATTCACAAACTATTTCATTTGACAATGCTTCAAAATTACGCGTGAAAGCGCTTTTTAAAATTCTAGATACCATATTGAATTCGAAAAATGGCCAAAAAGATGGCGAGGTTATTTTGGCGTATCTTAATTCACTTATGACTGAGATCAATAATGCTTATTTTAGAAATGTGGTAAAAGAGAATTTAATGCCTCAGAAGCTTTCTAAATACATTGAATTTAAAGTGGCAGTTGAAACTAATTTGACGGAACATCATTCTATAAATACTATTGCCAAAAATCTTTCTATAACAACAAATAATCTTTACAATATTGTAAAAGAGTTTTCAGGTGTTTCGCCAAAAGAACATATTACAATGAGTTTGATGTTAGAAGCACAACGTAAATTACATTATTCCAAGCCTTCAATTAAAGAACTGGCTTATGAACTTGGTTTTAGTGACCCCGACTATTTCTCCAGGCTTTTCAAAAAGAGCACAAAAAAAAGCATTAGCAATTATTTAGCAGACATTCAGGATTTGTCAGGTAATTAGAGTGAACAGTCCATCTTAACCTGTTTTGCCGAACCTACTTTTGTGTTTCATTAAATTATATAAAATGAAAACAGCATTAGTAACCGGAGCAAACAGAGGGATAGGCTTTGAAACATCAAAACAATTGGCGGCACTTGGATATTTTGTTTATCTGGGCTGCCGAGATAACGTCAAAGGGCTTGAAGCAATTAAAAAATTAAAAGCATTAGGTTATTCGAATGTGGATTGTATTGAATTGGACATAACAAACATCCACTCTATTAAATCAGCAAGACAAGAACTTGAAAGTAAAACTAAGCAATTAGATGTCTTAATAAATAATGCCGGCATCAGTGGTGGGTTTCCGCAACCTTCGCTTAAAGTGTCTATTGAAACATTAAAAGATGTTTTTGGATCTAACTTTTTTGGGCCAATACAAATAATACAAGAGTTTATTGAGTTGTTGGAAAAATCAAAAGCACCAAGAATTGTAAATGTAAGCACCGAATTATCGTCTCTGACAAAACACGGCGATCCAACTTGGAAATTCTATTCTGTGAAACCTTCGGCTTACAGCCCTTCAAAGACTGCATTAAATGCATATACTGTTATGTTAGCCTTTGAACTTAAGGATACAAATTTTAAGGTGAATTGTGTTTGCCCCGGGTTTACTGCGACTGAATTTAATAATTATAGTGGCGAAAAGACAGTTGAACAGGGTACAAGTGCAATTATAAAGTATGCAACTATTCAGAATGATGGTCCAACCGGGAAATTTTTCAACGAAGATGGAGAAATCGCTTGGTAAATAATGGGAATCGCGGATATCAATCCGGTTAGAAGCGAACTTTGAAAGCCATACCGATGTTCCGGAGGAGACACGCTATTCCGAATGGATCAAATAAGCCGGGTCGATCGTTCCCCTGGCTCCCTAGAATTCCCGGCAATTACAAAAGCGATGCCGCAATAGGCAAGCGCCAGGAATGCACTGGTAACCTCGCCCGTCTGATTATCAATTGGAAAAGCGATCGCCTTGGGGATGTGGAGAATAATGACCCACATAAAGATCATTGTCCCCAAAAGACCAGCCATTAGTCTGAGCTTGACTTTCAAAATCATCCCAATCCCGGCGCCAAGTAACGCTACGCCGGCAAAATAGATCCAGAACAGGTGGTTGGGTATCCACGATGGAATATAATCTGCTGCATCTCTGCCGTATAGAAAATGATCAATGCTAAAACTGATGATCGTTAGGGAAAAGACAATCGTCCCGAAGGGTATCAGCCTCTTCAAAACCCTCATAATCCGGTTCCCATTTTGTTCCGAAAAGCGTCCTGCGACGACAAAAGCCCCGCTGGATAATGCCAATTCTTTTGCGGCATTCTCCCATTCCCCAAAATGCATATAGTTTGACGAAGCCATCAATTCATATGGGATAAAGTAAAAGCAAAATATCAATAGCAGCACCGTTCCTAACAGGAGAGAAACCGACATGGTCATTTTTTCAAAAACAATACCCGCTCCGGCCAGGATAAGCAACGCTCCGGAAATATAAACAACTATTAAATGATCGTTCAACCAAAAATGTTTTGGAGGTATCAGCATGTATGGGAAATCATGATAATAAATGGTCAAAAAACCCATCGCTGCTATAGCAATGCCATAGAAAATGCGGCCGATGTTAGATAGATTTCCCATATAGTTGAACAAATATACGCTGGGGCTTTGAATACTCATAAAACCACCACCTGCTGCGTATATACCTTCCCTCCTCCGGCTGTGATAGTTTCACCACATACACCCCCGCCGCCATAATCCCCAGGTCCCTTCCTTAAGGTAGGCTGAAGCCCCCCTCAAGGGATCACCGGAGCTGCGAAGCGGCGGAGGTAATCCGTAAGCATTCGGCGAAACCCGTCTATTCCAGTTTGGACTTATTGCTCAAATAAGCGGGATATTAAATTCTCAATTTAATTTTTTGTCAGTCTTTGAAAATATTCTATTGATTTTATAAATGTCAAACAGAATGAATGTTCCTAAAAGCAATTGGATAATAAATATTACTCCAAAAAAATTTATAGCCGTAAAGGAACCATTCCGGAGGCGTAAGAAAGCTTCCCAAATAAAAAAGATAGACGCAATCGTCAAATTGAATGTCCCTATAAAATTATAAAGAAGAGTCTCTGTATTTTTAATGAGTCGAATAAGCCGGAGAAATACAGTTATTAGCCCAGAAATAAGGCAAATAAATATTAGTAAGAATACGTACCCAGAACCTCCAAAATCAGTATCAGTGGCGAGGCTGCTTAAAAAAATGACAACCCCCAATATGGCCACTATTATGAGTAAGGAGATTATTGTATTTTTTGTATTTGCTTTCATTTTATTGTCATAGCTTATTGTTCTTATCTTAAGGGTTCCATCTTTATAAGCCAAAAAAGCCAAGGATTAGCATTAAACTGGGCACTAAACTTTTGATAAACGAATTGTCCCGAAATGAAATATTGGAAAATATTCCTACTCTTAGCAACGAGCTTCACCATTCATACCTCAACCAACGCCCAAAAAACAAGCTCCGCCGCTTACCATTGGCTTAACTTCCAATGGATGGGCGCCACTGTCAGCGGTAGAGCTTTTCCAAAAGCCCCGATTTTTCTGCCGATCCAGGTAAGCGGCCTTAAAGGCAATTTCACCGCGCAGTTCGACCTCGGCAGTGATGTCTCTGAATTGTATGGCAACAGCATCATAAACTATTACCCTAGCCATACGGAACTATTCCGTCATTTAGATACTCTAAACAAAGGTTCCTCGGATGGCAGTGTGACAATGTACCCGGTAAAAACCCTGTCGCTATCCGCTGGTGGTTATACGATCCCAGATGTATTCCTGGCCGATAAATTCGGCGATGAGGTACCCAAAGATTCTCTTTTTACTGCTTCAGCGAAAAATATTGGTACTATAGGCGCCAGTTTTGTCAAAAACAAAGTGCTGGTCATTGATTTTCCGAACCACAGGATGTGCCTGCTCGACAGCGTCGACCGGTATTGGTTGGCCCGGACGACGTTTGTCACCGGTCGCTTGCGAAAGGGCCGTATGCAACTACCCTTCACTATAAACGGCAAGGTTATTTGGATTTTATTTGACACGGGTGCCAGTATTTACCCGCTGTTGGTGGACAAAGCGTTGTGGACGGTTATTACGGACCCCAACGCTCCAATTGATTCCATCAAGAGCAATTCCTGGGGCGAACAGGTAACCTTTTACGGCGCACCGATGAAAATGGACCTTTATTTAGGCGCTTACCGGCTGCCAAAGGCCAACGCCTGGTATGATGAAAACAAACGCCTGCAGGAATTCAACCGGCAGGAAGATATATCGGGTATTACCGGAAACGCATACTTCCTACACAATATTATCGTGATCGACTTTAAAACGAATAGGTTTGGCGTAGTAAGAAAAGATCAGCATTGATTTAATCTTGACTATATTCAGCTAACCGTATTTATTGACTGAAGTTATAAATTTAGCTTTTAAGAGACCCCCAAATCGGACTCTAATGAAACCCGCTACAGATAAGGGTTTGTAGGGGCAGGTTTGACACCATCCCGCTCCGCCCGTTACGAATTGGGAAGATGCCTGGCGATGATATAATATCTATCTTCGTAGGAGCTATTTTGCAATCGAAAAGGGACTTATGAAGAAAATAGGATTTTTATCATTCGGGCACTGGTCCAATCATCCAGGCTATAAAACCCGTACGGCGAGTGACGCATTGCTTCAGTCCATTGATTTGGCCGTTGCTGCCGAAGAAATCGGTTTAGATGGTGCGTATTTTCGGGTACATCATTTTGCGGCCCAGTTAGCATCTCCGTTTCCTTTGCTTTCTGCTATCGGCGCCAAAACAAGCAACATAGAGATTGGAACAGGCGTTATTGACATGCGTTATGAAAACCCCCTCTATATGGTGGAAGATGCCGGAGCTGCTGATGTAATCTCGGGCGGGCGATTGCAATTGGGAATCAGTAGAGGTTCCCCGGAACAAGTAATCGATGGGTGGCGTTATTTTGAGTATGAACCAGCTGGAGGAGAAACAGACGCAGATATGGGACGTCATAAAGCGTTGCAATTTTTGGATAAACTCAAAGGTGTTGGATTTGCCCAGCCTAACCCGTCCCCAATGTTTCCTAATCCACCGGGCTTATTACGATTGGAGCCTCACTCTGAGGGATTGCGGGAACGTATTTGGTGGGGGGCAGCTTCCAATGCAACAGCCATTTGGGCGGCCGAAAACGGAATGCACCTACAAAGTTCTACCTTGAAATTCGACGAAAGCGG
>Ga0302300_1001281_pt1 | contig 14610 bp, 12 predicted proteins | sample III_Palsa_E1_1_FD_198756 | JGI IMG/M metagenome (GOLD analysis project Ga0302300, IMG submission 198756) | Peat permafrost microbial communities from Stordalen Mire near Abisko, Sweden - III_Palsa_E1_1 | ecosystem: Environmental > Terrestrial > Soil > Palsa > Peat permafrost | place: Sweden... | reverse complement strand
ATAAAGCCCGGTTGATCTTTATGCATTTTTCAATACTTAACCCGCTATCCGCATCCAAAAAAATTTTTATATTGTTAGTTGGTTTAATTTTTACCGAAACAAGGAAAATGTCTTCATTTTCCCGCAACAAGCTTTCAATTAAACTTTCAATCGCCGATATAGATGTGTCTTGAGTCATGCTAAAAGAAGAAGGGAACGACCTCGTTCCCTTCTTTTGTATCTCTTTTCCAGTACAAATGTATGCAAGTATTAATTAATTTCCAAAAACCAATCATTTGTTTGATATTAAATTACAGTTAGGTAATTTTGGTATCTGAATTAATTTTAACACCAAAAGCAGTTTTTTGCTTTATACCTTTGCATCATGTTTAAAATAATCGAAGAGCTTCTTCTACTCTATTTTCTATATAAATTGATATTTGACCTTATTATTCCGGCAGCGCAAACTACTAAACAGGTTAAAAAGCAATTTACAGATATGCAAAGTAAAATGCAGGAGCAGGCAGAAAAATTCAACCAACAACAAACCAAACAATACACTACATCGGCAAGTTCGCCAGCTTCAAAACCTGATAGCGATGATTATATTGAGTTTGAAGAAGTGAAATAACACATTTTACAATCCCAGCGTTTCAATTCTTTCCCAGGCAAGTAAGTGATGGGTTTTTAAGCCTGTTTCTTTAGCCGCTTCTATATTATTGATTGAGTCATCAATAAATAAAGTCTCGCCCGCTTTCAAATTACTGTCATTTAAAACAAACCGGTATGTTTCCAGGTGTGGTTTACGTTTTCCTATTAAATGAGAATAATAACTTTTTTTGAAATAACTATCCAACGCTGGTTCGCCTACTTCTTTTTTATAAATTTCAATAAAAGCTCTATGATGAATACTGTTGGTATTGCTTAATAAATATAGATTGTATTTGGATGAAATTGTGTTGAGGAATTTGATACTGTCAACCCTGAAATTAAGCAGCATAGCGTTCCACGCTGTTTTAATTTCATTTATAGTAAGTGACAAATTAGAATATTGTTGGATAGATGTATAAAAATCTTCTTCAGAAATATTGCCTGTTTCTAATCTTTCAAAAAGTTCGTTGGCTTTGAATTGAGAAAACAGTTCATCAAAATTATGAATGCCAAAATTTTCGAATGCTTTGGATGTTTTGTGGTAATCAATATTTAATAAAACACCACCCAGGTCGAAAATAATATTCTCATATGTTGCCATAAATCATCAATAATAAAACCAATATTGTTTTGCTTAAAGCTTAAAGATATAAGATTTAACCATGCCCAATTAATTAACACAAATAAAATTTGGCAGAATTGGATTTTAGTACCAACTTTGTACTCATCAGATGATATGATGATATGGCTATTCAAAAAAAATCATTGTGCGATGAAGTTGCGAAACATCTGCAGCAGCAGATAGCTTCCGGCAAATATGTGCTTGGTCAAAAATTACCTTCAGAACCTGAACTTATGCAGGAGTTTGGCGTAGGCAGGTCCAGCATACGGGAAGCGATACGTACACTTTCAAATACAGGCATAGTGCGGGTGCAACAAGGGCTTGGCACTTTTGTGGAATTTAAAAACGGCGCAGTATTGCCCTGGTACGAACGTTTGAATAGCGCTAAAGGATTTGAACTACATGAAGTACGACAGTTACTTGAATTAAAAATAGCTGAAAAAGCAGCACAGAACCGGACTGCAAAAGATATATCAACATTAAAAAAATTATTGCAGAAGAGATATGAAGCGGCATTTACAAACCGCGCAGACGAATGTATTGATGCTGATATAGCATTCCATATCGCGATAGCGGATGCTGCTAAAAATGATATACTCGCTGATCTGTATAAAACAATCGCAGCGCAATTAAAAAGATCGTTCAAAGAAACTTTTGATAATACCGATACATTTTTATCAAAGCACGGGGAACATGCTGCATTGTTACAAAGCATCATTGATAAAGACCCGAAAAAAGCCTGGCAATACGCTGTTAAAATAACGGGGCAAGGCTCGTTAAAATAAAACAAACCTAAACTAAACATCAAGGCCAAAGCATATTATTTCCGTAGGGAAGTCGCTTTTCTTTTGCCTGCCATAAAACATAAGTACCAATTGTATTTGTATGATGAATGTATTGAATAAAAAATTTCACATTAAGGCATTTATACTATTTGCTCTTTTAATAATTGCTGTGCAAACTATCAATGCACAGCAATATTTATTGCTTTCAGATGCGATTAAAACAGGCTTGCAGAATTATCAAAGCATAAAAGCAAAACAGGATTATATTAAATCTTCACAAGCATTGGTGAAGAATACGCGGAACGAATATTTGCCGAATGTATTGGCAGGTATTCAACAGGCTTTTGGAACAGTGAATAGCCAGTTTGGTCCTTTATCAGGATATGGCGCAGCGGGCGTTTCATCATCTGGTCCTGTGTTTGCCAACCAAAGCTGGAATGCGGCTTTTGGTGCTATTTACCTTGTCAACACCAATTGGGAAGTCTACTCATTTGGTAGATTGACTTCTGAAATAAAATTATCACAAGCGCAGGTAACAAAAGACTCTGCCGATCTGGTACAGGAAGAATTTATACAAAGTGTAAAAATTTCCGGTGCTTATTTAAATTTATTAATTGCACAACGACTTATAGAAAATGCAGATTCTAATTTAATAAGAGCGGAAGCTGTGCAGCAATCAGTTTTGGCAAGGACAAAGTCTGGTTTGAATGCAGGCGTTGATTCTTCTATTGCCAATGCAGATGTATCATCTGCGAGGCTTACTTTAATAACTGCCAACGATAATGCACAGCAGGTAAGCAATCAATTGATACAGTTATTGGATGCTGATGCTTCAGGCAATTATTTATTGGATACTACATTTTTTAAAACAATCCCGACACAAACAAATACAACAGTAGATGTTGCTAATAATCCGCAGGTAAAATTTTATCAAACACGCATCGACCAAAGCAGACAGGCAACTTCTTATTTAAAGAAAAGTATTTTGCCTGGCGTTAATTTGTTCGGCATATATCAAACACGCGCATCGGGTTTTGATGATAATTACGCTCCTTCTGTTGCAGGCGCTTACACTGAAAATTATTTTGATGGTATCAATCCTACACGCAGCAATTATGCGTTGGGTTTTTCTCTTTCATGGAATATTTTAAGTATTAAAAAAGTGAAGGAACAAACTAATGCGCAAAACTTTTTAACGCAGGCTTATCAAAATGAATATGACTTGATAAGCACACAATTAAAAGATGAATCTGTGTTGGCTGATCAGCGCATAATGAACAGCATGCAAAGTTATCGTGAAGTACCAACTGAGCTGAAAGCGGCATCTGACGCGTATTTGCAGAAAAGTGTTTTATATAAAAACGGGCTTACTACTATTGTTGATTTGCAACAGGCAATGTATGCTTTGAACAAAGCTGAAACCGATGCAAGCATTGCATATATAAATGTATGGCAGGCTTTATTGTTAAAAGCAGCAGCGACTGGAGATTTTAATTTATTCTTAAACCAGATAAGATAAATGTACTGGCTTTAATGGTTAAGAAAAAATTGTTCAGTAGGATTACAACAGTACAAGAGTGCGACGCCAATGAAATTGAATAGCAGTACAAAAGCCGGGTCAATAAGTAAAACTAAAAAGTTATATGCGTTACCGGTAGTAACAAAAAAAAGAATAACAGCTTTAATATTTAGATCATGAATTTAATAAGGACCGCGTTAAGAAAGCCTATTACAATATTAGTATTGGTGGCAGGGTTGTTTTTCTTTGGTATCAATGCTGTGCGCACTATCAAGATCGATATTTTTCCGAATATAGAATTGCCGGTTATTTATATTTCGCATCCGTATGGCGGCTTAACGCCTGACCAGATGGAAGCTTATTTTGGTAAAAATTATGTGAACCTGATGTTGTATGTGTCGGGTGTAAAAAGTATTGAAACGAAAAACATACAAGGGCTTACATTGATGAAGCTTACGTTTTATGAAGGTACAAACATGGCGCAGGCGGCTGCGGAAGTAACAGCATTCAGCAACCGTGCGCAAACCTCTTTTCCGCCAGGAACCACGCCACCATTCATTCTTCGCTTCGATGCTTCTACATTGCCGGTTGGGCAATTGATTTTAAGTAGCCCGACACGGAGCAATAATGAGTTGCTAGATCTTGCGAATATTTATGTTCGTGCAGGCTTTACTTCTGTTCCTGGTTTAGTGTCGCCTGCGCCATTTGGCGGCAACTCACGCACTGTTGTTATTAAAGTAGATCCCGATCTTTTGCGTTCGCATAATATGACGCCGGATCAGCTGGTAGAAGCGTTGCGCATCAACAACCAAACAACGCCGGCTGGCAATGTGCGCATTGGCGATAAAAATTATTTTACGCCAACGAACACAACAATTAAAACAGTAAAAGATTTTGGCGACATTCCATTGTTTACCGGCGGCGTGCAAAATTTATATTTAAAAGATGTTGCGAAAGTGGAAGATGGTGCAGATATAACTGCCGGTTATGTTTTGGTAAATGGAAAACGTTCAGTGTATTTGCCGATAACAAAATCCGCATCCGCATCAACATGGGAAGTAGTGCAGAATTTAAAAAAAGCAATCCCGCGTTTCCAGGCACAATTGCCAGAAGATGTAAAACTTACTTACGAGTTCGACCAGTCGGTTTATGTGATCAACGCAGTAAAAAGTTTATTGAGCGAAGGTGCGATTGGTGCAATTCTTACAGGTTTGATGGTGTTATTATTTTTAGGTGATGCGTGTGGCGCATTGATCGTGATATTGACGATTCCAACCTGCGTTATCTCCGGCATTTTATTTTTATCGCTCTTTCATCAAACAATAAATATAATGACACTTAGCGGGCTTTCGCTTGCCATTGGGATATTGGTAGATGAAAGTACGGTAACCATTGAAAACATTCACCAGCACATGGATATGGGCAAGCCAAAAGCGCTTGCGATATGGGATGCTTGTAAAGAAATTGCGTTTTCAAAATTGTTGATTTTGTTTTGTATCCTCGCTGTGTTTGCACCAGCATTTACCATGACAGGAATCCCTGGTTCATTGTTTTTGCCATTGGCATTGGCAATTGGTTTTTCTATGATCACATCATATTTAATGGCGCAAACGTTCGTGCCGGTGCTTGCCAATTGGTTGATGAAAGAACATAACGACAAGCCAAAAACAAATAAACTTACCAGCTGGTTAAAAAAACCTATCAATAAAGATGATGAAATTTTTCAGCAATCAGGACTTACTCCTGAATCCGAAAAAAATCCATGGGACCAACGTCAGGAGCAGGAAGAAAAAATATTGCACTCCGATAAAAAATTATCCGGCTTTGATAAGTTCCGCAACCGCTTCAACCGTTTTGTAGAAAGGATGATGCCATTGCGTAAACCAATTGTGTTGGTATATATTATTGGTGCGTTAGCATTGGCTGCATTCCTTGTAACGCTGATTGGGCGTGATGTTTTGCCCAAATCAAATGTAGGGCAGTTTCAATTGCGCTTGCGCGATGAAGATGGTACACGTGTTGAAAAAACAGAACAGGATGTGTTGAAAACATTGGACGTGTTGAATAATTTAGTAGGCAAAGAAAATATTTCCATCACGTCTGCAATGGTTGGTATGCACGGTTCACAATTTTCTACTAACCCGATTTATTTATTCATGGCTGGTCCACAGGAAGCCGTTTTGCAGGTTGCATTGAAAGAAGATTACAAAGTAAACATGGATGATTTAAAAGATAAATTCCGCGCTAAAATGCACGAAGCATTGCCCAACGTAAAACTATCTTTTGAGCCAATTGAATTGACCGATAAAATTTTAAGCCAGGGATCGCCAACACCCATCGAAGTAAAAATTTTTAGCAAGAATAAAAAACTGAATGAAGAGTATGCATATAAAATGGTTGATAAATTAAATCAAATACCTTACCTGCGCGACGTACAATTGGGACAGGCAATTCATTATCCCGCAATCGATATAAACATAGACAGGGTGCGGGCTGCGCAGTTAGGCGCCAACCTCGATGATATATCGCGTTCGTTGATTGCAGCAACATCATCGTCAAGATTTACAGAAAAAAATATTTGGCTTGATACGAAGATTGGGCAGAGCTACAATGTGCAAGTAGAGACTCCGGAAAATGAAATGTCAAGCATTTCCGATATTGGCGAAACGCCCGTTACGCCCAATGCTGCACGCCCCATCCTTGCAGATTTAGCAACAATAAAACAAGATACTGTTTATGGCGAAGATGATGATATTGGTGCAATTCCAATGTTATCCGTTACCGCAAGTATTTATAAAAAAGATTTAGGCACAGCAATAAAAGATGTAGACGCAGCGATAAAATCTGTAGGCACATTACCACGCGGATTAACGATTGAAACAAGCGGCATGAGCAATGTTTTGACAGATACATTGGATAGTTTGCAATCCGGTTTAATAGTTGCCATCATCGTAATATTTTTAATGCTCGCAGCAAATTTCCAATCATTCAAAGTATCGTTGGTAGTGTTGTGTACGGTGCCTGCAGTATTGGTTGGTTCAATAGGACTCTTGCTGCTAACAGGTTCTACGTTAAACTTACAATCATATATGGGAATGATAATGTCCGTCGGTGTATCCATTTCCAATTCAGTTTTATTAGTAACCAATGCAGAAAATTTACGGATGAAAACAGGCAACGCAATCCAGGCGGCAAGAGTTGCAATGGTAGTGGGTATGTTGCCGATGGCAAGTGGTTTTGGCGAAGCCGGCGATCAGGCGGCACCGTTAGGAAGAGCCGTTATCGGCGGATTAATTGCATCCACATTTGCGGCGTTGTTTATGTTGCCGTTAGTGTTTGCATGGGTGCAGGGCAAGACAAGCATACAGTCAGTTTCGCTCGATCCGGAAGACAAAGAAAGCATCCATTATATCCCATCGCTTTACGAAAACCTACAGTAGTAAATTTTAATTAAAAATCTATATATTTTTTTTATGAGCCAGACATTCATACTACTATTAAGCTTCAGTGGCGAACTTGTTCTGTTGCTTTTTTCTTTCAGTGAAAGAAGAAAACAATCACTCTTGTACATTTTGTATGCTATTCAGCATTTAAAAAAACAGTATGTTGTTCATCGCTACATTTCAAAAGTTGTAAGTAATAAACTTTTAATTATTATGGCAATAAGTTTTTCCATTGCAGCAATTATGCAAAGCTGCCATTCTTCTGATGCAGATGATTTAAAAGAAAAAGATGCAATAACAGAAGTTCCGCCAACACCGGTATTCTTATTGCAAAAAGGAAAACTATCAACAACGCTAACGCTTCCGGGCGAGCTGACTGCATTTCAACAGGTAGATATTTATGCCAAAGTAAGCAGCTTCGTAAAAAAATTATATGCCGATGTAGGCAGCGAAGTAACCGAAGGGCAATTGATTGCAGTAATGGAAGCGCCCGAAATAAATTCGCAATTGGAAGCTGCCCAATCAAGAGTAGAATCATTGGAAGCAACGTACATCGCCAGCAAAGCAAACTATGATAGGTTGGTGGAAACAAGCAAAACACCAGGCACTATTTCACCCAATGATTTAGACATTGCATTGGCAAAACAAAAATCAGATTACGCAGAATTGCAATCAGCAAAATCAACCTACAAAGAAATAAACGACACAAAAAATTACCTCGAAATAAGAGCGCCATTTACTGGTGTAATCAGCGCAAGGAATGTAAGCGAAGGTGCGTATGTTGGACCAGCAGGTAAAGGCTCTGATTTACCAATGTTTGTTTTGCAGGAACAAAAACATCTGCGTTTAATAGTTGATGTTCCCGAAGCATACACCAATTTTTTAAATGATAACAGCACCATATCTTTTGCAGTACGTTCGTTACCCAACCAAACATTCAAAGCAAAAATAACACGCCTCGCTGGCGCATTGGATACACACCTTCGTTCCGAACACATTGAAATGAATGTAATAAACAACGATAAAAAATTATTGCCTGGCATGGTAGCAGAAATATCAATAGGATTACCGGCGCAGGATAGTACTTTTATAGTGCCAAAAACAGCCATCGTAAATTCAACCGAAGAAGTATTTGTTATAAAAGTAAACAACGAAAAAGCACAGTGGGTAAGCATTACAAGGGGACGCGAAGCAAACGATACTGCAGAAATATTCGCCAATGGGTTATCTATAAACGATACATTAATAACAGTTGGCAGCGAAGAAATAAGGGACAGTTCTTTAATTAGTAAAATTAAATTGTAATCAACATGCAAAAAAGAGAACTCGGAAAATCAGGCATAACGGTTGCGCCTATAACATTTGGCGGCAACGTTTTTGGATGGACAATCGACGAAAAAAAATCGTTTGAAATATTAGATGCATTCACAGCAGCAGGGTTTGATTTTATAGACACTGCAGATGTTTACTCGCATTGGGTGCCAGGCAATCATGGCGGCGAATCAGAAACTATTATCGGCAACTGGGTGAAGCTTCGCGGCAACAGAGATAAAATTATTATTGCAACAAAAGTAGGAGCAGGCAATAATAACCATGGGCGTAATCTTACTAAAAAATATATTTTACAAACAGTAGAAGAATCGTTGAAACGCTTGCAAACAGATTATATAGATTTGTACCAAACGCATTGGGATGATGATGTAACACCTGTGGAAGAAACATTAGATGCTTATTCAGTATTAATAAAAGCAGGAAAAGTAAGGGCGATCGGTGCATCCAACCTCTCACCTCAACGGCTATACGCTTCGCTGGAAGCAAGAAAAAAATTTGGCTTGCCACGTTACGAAACATTCCAGCCATTATATAATTTATACGACCGCGAACCTTTTGAAAAAGAACTGGAAGCAATAACCGTTGCAAACAATATCAGCGTTATAAATTATTATTCATTGGCCAGCGGCTTCCTTACCGGCAAATACCGCAATGAAAAAGATACGCAAACAGTTGCCAGCGCAAGGGCGCAAGGTGTAAAAAAATATTTGAATGCAAGAGGTTTATCAATACTGCATGCTCTGGATAAAGTATCTGAAAAATACAATGCAGAACTTGCAACGGTAGCATTGGCGTGGCTTTTGGCGCGTCCATCTGTTACTGCGCCTATCGCAAGCGCAACAAACACCCATCAATTAAGCGCTTTAGTAAAAGCTGTTGATTTGATATTAACCAAAGATGATATTGCTGTATTAAATGAGGCAAGCGCATGGTAAATGGCTTGAAGTACCTTCATTAAAAACCAACCGTTAATGGCAACACAAAAAAAGACCCACAGCTTACAGATTGCGATCATGTCCATTGCCGCGGGCGTTTGCGTAGCCAATATTTATTACAACCAGCCGATATTAAAAGACATAGCAGCATCATTCAATATCGACGAGAGCAAAGCAGGATTGATTCCTGTATTAACGCAAGCCGGCTACGGACTTGGTTTATTTTTCATCACGCCTTTAGGCGATAAGATCCCTCGCAAAAAATTAATATTCATCCTGCAATTATTATTGATAGCAGTTTTAATAGGTATTGTTTTTACGCCAACTATTTTCGGGCTTTATATCATGAGCCTTTTGTTAGGCATGTTTGGTGTAGCCGCGCAGGTTATATTGCCGATGGCAGCCGCGCTTAACAAAGAAAACCGCGGCAAAACAGTCGGCATTGTTTTTACAGGAATACTTGTTGGTATTTTATCTGCACGGGTAGTGAGCGGTTTTATTGCGCATTGGCTTGGCTGGAGATATGTATTCGGTATTTCAGCAATCATGGTTTCGATAGTTGCTTTGCTTACTTATTTTGGTTTGCCAACTGTAAAAGCTGAGTTCAATGGCAACTACTCGCAACTGTTACGTTCAACTTTATTACAGGCAAAACGTTTTGCATTACTACGCCGCACAGCATTAATCGGCGCGTTTATATTCGGTGTCTTTTGTTCCTTTTGGACAACACTTACATTTTTTCTTTCCGGAAAACCATTTAATTATCGCACCGATACAATCGGGTTATTTGGTATCCTTGCTATCGGTGGCGCATTGCTGGCACCATTATTTGGAAGACTAGCCGATAAAGGGAATCCAACACGCTCGCAGGTTTTGGCGGCATCAATTATAATAGCAAGTATATTGCTGATGAAATTTTTACCTTATAATATTATTGCATTATTAATAGCAGTATTGGTATTAGACATTGGTGTACAGGCAACACAAGTAACAAACATCGCAACAATTTATACATTAGATGAAGCTGCTCACAGCCGTATTAATACAGTTTACATGACCATCTATTTTTTAGGTGGAGCACTCGGCACATTTGCAGGCATACAAAGCTGGCGCATCGGTGGATGGCAAATGGTGACGTGGCAATTATTGCTTTGGGCAGTTATCGCTTTATTGATTGCATTTAAAAGAAATATAAAATAAGAACCCCGCTAAAAATAGCAGGGCTCTTATAATTAAAACAAAAATCAACCTAAACTAATGTTAGCTTGACTTGTTCCCACCTCTTTGTGGGCGCAAGGTTGGCTCAATATCATTTTTCCATTTATTATATTGGTCGTCTGTAAGTACGGCTTTCAATTTTGTATCCCTGTCATCGGCAAGCTCTTGCCTTTTTTGGCGCATAGCATCTCTGTCTACCTGTCCGCCGCTCTGCATCATATTTTGCATAGCAGTTTGCTGTGCCGTATAAAAATCAGTAAAGATACTATCTACTTTTACTGTGGTTGCCGCATCAAGATTTAAACTAGTAAGCTTACTCATAGTATTACTTACCCTTTGCTGCACCGTTTGATGCTGGAATCCTCCTCCGCCACCATCCTGAGCTTTTACTGTTGCTATACTTATTAACAAAATTATCGCTGATAAAAAGAACGTCTTTTTCATATTACAAGCAAGTTTATGAATGATTAGACGGCGGCCAGTAAAAAAACAGTCGGCGGTTTTTTAATTTTTTTTATTTAATACTTTGTAAAGGAGCGAATCGAATTTTACCTGTTGATCGGGGGTGCAGATCTTACGGATGTCTTTTGTATATTGAAGTAATTGTATCTCTAATGTTTTTTTATTTTCTGCAGACTGGATAGCAATGCTATTAATGGCAGAATCATTGAAGCCTGCGCCGGCAAGCTGTTTGAATTCTTCCTGGCGGCTTTTCCGCAGGTCATCCATGGAAGCTTTAAATTTGTCATTGTATACACAGCTTAGCGAATCATATTGTGTCATTTGCCCGGAACTGAAGCCAATTTCTTTTTGCAGAAATTCGGGCATAGCTGCTTTAATATCATTATGGAAGCTTATCGTTTTATCGCTTTTCCATATAAATAATATCATACCGATGTTTATAAGCAATAAAACGGCAATGATTATAATAAGGACTTTATTTCCTGGCTGTCTCATTATGGCGCTGTATTTTCATTATTATCAATAGCAATATCGTTAGAAGAAAAATAGTTCGTTGCCATTTGGACTGTTTGCTGGGTTTTTAAATTAGTCACTTTATAATGCTGGATCGTAAGTACCACAACATTTAATATAATAACCGTTGTTAAACCTGCTACAGCAAATGAGGGACGGCTTATAACCCTGCTGGTTTTTTCCCAGTAGCTTTCTTTTGCTGATTGTAATCTTGCCATTACTCTTGTAAATAAGAATGGCGTAGGTGTGGCTTGTTTTACATCGTCTAAGCTGGCAAGCGTTTCATCTACTTTTCTATTGATGTATTGTTCATTCTTCATAATCGTTATATTTTTTTTCGAGTACTTTTTTTAAATTATTTTTTGCTCTTTGCATTAACGATTCTACAGCGTATAATGTAGTATTCATAATGCCTGCTATTTCCTGGTAGCTTAATCCTTCCAGCTTATGAAGCGTAAAAGCCACCTGTTGTTTCTCTGGTATCTGCTTTAGCGCTTTAAAAAGTTCCTTGGCATTTTCTTTTTTCTCAAGCATTACACCGGGATGTTGAAAATCTGCCGGATAAATTTCTTCTTTCTCTCCAAATAAGGTTTGTAATACCGCGAACCTTTTTTTTCTTTTTTTCTTTCGTTCATGATCCAGCGATTTGGTTACTACAATGCGGTAAAGCCATGTAGAAAATTTCGCATCGCCTCTAAAAGAACTTATCGACTGGTAAACCTGTACAAATGTTTCCTGTGCTATATCTTCTGCATCTTCCGGGCTTTGTACAATGCTTATCGCAGTGTTATATACCATATTCTGCCATGTTTCAACAATTACCTTAAAGGCTTGTTCATCTCCCTGCTGTAGTTTTACAATTAGTTCCTGTTGATTCAAAACAAAACATTTTTCTCAAATTTAAAATTAACTAAAATGAAGGACTTCCACCTCCCTGCCTTGGAAACCTTCCACCACCACCCCTGTTGCCTCCCTGAGTTGGCAACGTACCAAAGGTTTTAAGTTTATATGTAAATGTCAACATAAAATATTGCGTTAACACAAGGTTCTGGTCATCTTCAATGTAATTCTGGCTTTGTGTGCGCGAAATACTTTTGTTTTGTTTCAATAAATCAAACCCTGATAATTTAAGCTCTCCACGTTGATCTGCTAAGAATTTTCTGCCAATAGCAACATTCCATAACCAATAGTTTTGATTAAAGCCGCTTGATAAACCCATGTACGACTGATTGGACAAATCATTATTTATGAACCATCCTTTTTTAGACAACAAGTTGAATTTAATATCGGCGGTTTGAGTAAAATAATTATTATTCAATTTTGAATCACTGTCATTTTTTGCCACATTATAGCCTGCTGAATAAGAAAGCGTAAAATCAACATATTGGCTCACATTACTTGCAACTACTACACCAGTACTGTATACATAACTATTGGTAGCGCTTGTAACAAACTCGTTGATAAGAGGGTTCCTCGTCCAGGTAAGCCCTGCATTAATATTTACATTTGATTTTATAAGCTTTACAGGAAAGCCGTATGTAAGAAAAGAACGCAGGCTTACATAACCATTCAGGTTTACAGGTTTTGTAATTTGTGCTCCGCTTTTATAAAGGGTATCACCGGCAAATAAAGAATCTTTTGTTGCGGTGAAAGAAGAATTACCTACATAATTATTGTATTGCTGTACATATACATTGGCAAAGAAACTGGTGCCTTTATCTGTATTAGTGTAGGTATATCTTGTACTGAGTGTATTACCTACCTGTTGTTTTAACGCCGGGTTACCTTCTGTAATAAATAATGGATTTGAATTGTTTATTACATTTTGTAACTGGCTAACAGTTGGCTGCGAAGGCGAAGCCCTGTAGAGAATACGCAATGTTCCTTTAGATGATATTTTTTTGCGGAACATTAAATTGGGTAAAACATTATTAAAAGGCTCATTAATCACCGAATTAAAAGGGAAAATTTTATCGCTGTTTAATAATGTATACTGGTAAGACACTCCAACAGCAAGTATATTATCCCTGCTGCCGATCCGGTAAGTTATTCCGGCAGTTTGTGTTGTAACGGTATTGTCAAATTTGTTAGACAGGCTGGTATCAAATTGAGAATATTTGCTGATGGTATCATCAAATTGATAAACATTTGTAACGGCGTTATTTTTTGAATACCCTGGCGAATAATTTAACTGTAATTGCCCTTTTTTCCCGATTGGTTCAGTATAAGCAATATTGGCTGATAACTGGTATCCATTAGTATTATTATAGGTAACCTGGTCAACAGAATCATTAATAGGGATTGCTGTTCCTGGAAAATATTGGGTCAATGATTGCAAAAAAGTATTGCCATCATTTTTTGTGAGTGTTGTACCTAAATTTAAAGAAACGGTTCTGCCTTTTTTGTGGAATGCATGCCGGTATAAAATATTGTTGGCAAGATTGTAACCATTTGCATTTGCATTGGTATTGCTTGCAATTGTATTATTCGGGGTATCTACACTTGTATAATAGTACAATCCATTCAAAGTAGTAAGTGAATGGTTTTTCTGAAAACTTAGTACAGGCGTTACCGTTATTAAATTGGCAGAATCTATTTTATAATCAAATCGTAAGTTGATGCGGTGGTTATAATTTTTAGCGTTGGATGCTGTAGTCTGGTTTTCATTTAAGGTTGTAGAACTGTCTTTAATGGTTTGTATAAATGAAACTTCGTTATTATTAACATCGCCATTATTAAAAAAATAACTGGCTTGTACTTCTAATTTTTTACCCCACATATCATCGTAATTAATACCAAATGCATTGGTAGCCGTAATACCACTTTGAGGACCAACACTAGGTACAGCAGCGCCGCCACGGCCGCCACGTGTATTATTATTAAAACCAAGCAAATCTACTGATGAGAAATTCTGCTGGTTTATATTATTAAATAAACCTACAAAAGAGATCCTGCGGTCACCATGAAAAAAGTTGATATTGCCACCAATATTATATCGTCCATCATCGCCATAACCGGCAAAGAATCTGCCAAATCTCCCGTTGCGCATATTTGGTTTTGTAACAATATTGATCGCTCTTACACTGTTGCCATCATCAAAGCCAGTAAAAGCAGCCTGATCACTTAATTTATCAAATACTTGTATTTTATC
>Ga0302300_1001280_pt1 | contig 14610 bp, 11 predicted proteins | sample III_Palsa_E1_1_FD_198756 | JGI IMG/M metagenome (GOLD analysis project Ga0302300, IMG submission 198756) | Peat permafrost microbial communities from Stordalen Mire near Abisko, Sweden - III_Palsa_E1_1 | ecosystem: Environmental > Terrestrial > Soil > Palsa > Peat permafrost | place: Sweden... | reverse complement strand
GAGAGCTATCAGTTGATGTCATGGTTGAACTGTCATTTGATTTCCCATTTCATCTCACACTTCATTTCACACTTCATTTCACACTTCATTTCCCACTTCATTTCCCACTTCAGACCAGACCAGACCAGAGAAGGACCAACCTTCGGTTTAAATGTTAATAATTACATAATATTCATGTAAACCGAAGGTTGGTCCTGCTCTGGTCTGAAGTGGGAAATGAAGTGGGACATCAACTGATAGCTCTCAACTGACATATCAATTATGACATGGTTGAACTATGAGATGATCTGCGCTAAAGCGCAGCTGACCTTCGGTAAACAACTAACCACAATAATTATATAGTGATACTAGAATACTTACTACAATTATTTATTAATTTATACTTATGTTATTACATAATTATTGTGGATAATAATTTACACACATTGCATGTAGTTGTGTACTTATATCATCAAAACAATAATAATAATACATTTACAAATAGATGTTAACCGAAGGTATATCTCTTGAGAAATAGCTGCGCTTAATAACGTATATGTAAGATAATATTTGCATAATACATTAATGTGTAAACTATATTCAATATAAAAATCTTGTTTATATATCATACCATACAATATATCTATTCATATAACAAATGTAATGTATTGACACGCTTATGGTTAGGGATTATACATCTTCTGAACACTTTTGCTGCATACTAATTTGATAGTAACTTTATTTTTTCTACCATGAATATGTAAAATATTGTATAAAATACATTAAAATGAAATATTAGAACATAAACCGAAGGTTGGTCCTGCTCTGAAGTGGGACATCAACTGAGAGATGAGCTGCGCTAAATAAAAATTATAATTTTTCATAATGAGACTTTAAAAATGTGGTTATAATATATGGTAGTAAGTTAACAAATAATAAGATAGCAAACGATAGCTGGTATTACAACGTAATATCAGACAACATTTACGTTATTGACAACTATATTGTATAGTACTATACACTAACAATAGTTATTAAAAATAACAGTAACAAGTGTGTAATTATGCAATTACCAACTATACTTATTTTTATTATTGTCAGTAATATCACAATAACGCATGTATATTCACATTAAAAATAAATATAGAAGTACAGTGTAAGTATACGTTAAATTATTACTTTCCTAAAAAGTAACATTGACACGTAATGTAACAAATAGATGTAATAATATGTATTTTAATATTATGTTGTGACTACGTATTGTAACTACATTTTTAAAGTCTCATTATGAAAAATTATAATTTTTATTTAGCGCAGCTCATCTCTCAGTTGATGTCCCACTTCAGAGCAGGACCAACCTTCGGTTTATGTTCTAATATTTCATTTTAATGTATTTTATACAATATTTTACATATTCATGGTAGAAAAAATAAAGTTACTGTTAAAACCGGCATGAAATAAGAGTAACCAATAAAACCTTTAATTACACGTTGTTAACGAAAACATACATGTTACATGGATAATTGTAGTGTGTACTATGTAAATAAAAACTTTGTTTACATGTTGGATATATTACGTAATATTATATTATGTACATATTAACTTATGTTTATTTTACTAGTGTTTATACATAAATGTATTGTTATTTTTGCTGTGATGACATAAATATACAACTACATGTAATACGTGTAATCAATCAATCAATCACAAATATTACGTAAATACATAAAGTATAAACATATAATTATTTTATAGTACATATTCGTATTATTACATAATACTCGTGGTTGGTTGCTCACACGGATTTCATGTAACCACACTTTAATTTTATTGTGTTTGTTGTGATTATTTTTATTATGTACAAGTGCAATTACATAATATCCGTGTAAAGCGCTGCGCTTGTCGCAGCTGACCTTCGGTTTACCGAAGGTCAGTCCTGCTCTGGTTTGAAGTGACAGCTCAACCATGAAATGAGGTGGGAAAATGGAGTGACAGCTCAATTATGAAATCAAATGACAGTTCGGCTATGACATCAACTGATGGCCCTGGTCTGGTCTGGTCTGGTCTGAAGTGTGAAATGAAGTGTGAAATGAAGTGTGAAATGGGATGGGAAATCGACTAATATATTAATTATGGAATAGCTCGACTATGAGATGATCTTCACTAAGTGACTATCTACAATAATCATGTGAACATATATATGTATAAACCTTTAATAAAATCATGTGTTATTATATAACCACATGATTATCGTGGTTAGTTGCCTACACGGATTTTATGTAATTACACTAACACATAGACGAATATTTGCGAGTAAAAGAAAGAAGAAAAACAATATACTTTCACCACAATTAATACAATTGTATTTGTATACATACATATACATGTGTAGACAACATTGTTAAAAATATAATTTTATATGTTACAATAACATATAGTACATAGTTAGGATTTTAATACTCATTCTTTACAGGAATTTTTTGGTATGACATATTTTTACACAAAAATTTGTAAACAAAAATATACCTACCTGTATTTTTAATCTATTAACATATAATTGTATACATTGTGTAACAAATTAGTGTATTATTTTAATTTATTGGTCACTAAAGTTTTACCACTGTCATATATATACACAGTAACTATTACTATTAACTAAACCGATAAATATACTACTCATGTATGTATTAATAATACACAACTTTAAACCACAACTTTAAACCACAACTTTAAACCACAACTTTAAACCACAACTTTAAACCACAACTTTAAACCACAACTTTAAACCACAACTTTAAACAACAAAAATACAAATTAAAGTATACTTACATAAAATTCGTGTAGGCAACTAACTACGATTATCATGTGACAATACAGATTTATTATTTATTTATACTTATATTGTCACATGATAATCGTGGTTAGTTGCCTACACGAATTTTATGTAATTTTACTTGTATATGACAGTAGTAACAAATAATAAACACAAAAATTAAGGTGTGGTTACATGAAACTCATGTAAACAACAAAACATAGTGATTATGTAGTTACATTTGTACATAAATTAGTAATAACAAACAATAAAGGACAGTGTCATATATACACACAGTTATGAAAATACTAAATGTATACCAAATTGTATACTAAATATTTATTATGGAATTCTCAACTGGTGGATAACACAAAAGAACTTGTTTATTAGAGGTAAATAAAGTGTAGTAATACCTGGTATTACTGTATTATTAACATTATCACTATGACTAAATGATATAACGGTTATATCATACCAAAATTATAAGTATTTATCGTATTAAAACTTCCAACACATCTTTTTCTTGCTTGCTTTTTTAACCATATTTACATACATTAAATAGTATAATGTATATTTGTGTTTGTAATTGTAATTGTAATGGTAGTGGTGAATTGTAATTGTAATGGTAGTGGTGAATTGTTACTTGTAATTGTAACTGTGTTTAAACAAAAATATTTATACTTTACTATGGTTGTTAAAATGTAAATACACTCTCTCTCTCACAATCATGTAAGAATGAGATTCCAATATAACTGGTATTCATAGTAAATGGACCAGAAGAGTAATAATAACAGCAGTTCTGTAGCACCATCGTATTTTCAGGTACCAGATGTAGCGACTGTGACGACTCAAATGATCTTTCAATCTGGTTTATCCAAGGATAAACTCACCGATTTAGGTAAGAAGGTGATATTAGCATTTGTTGCCAAATTGGCCTACGATAATATTAATAAGGTATCATCCGTCATAACAAGTAGTAATCTTAGACTTAGTATTATGTTATTTATATTAAAGTTAACCCGAAGTTCAAAGTTAAAACTTAAAAAGGATAATGACATCATTGAAGTAACAACCAATGTTAAGATAGATCAAACTAAACTACAAATACTATTTGACATACATGACATTAAGAAGGATGTTAGCCATTTCTTTCATAAGATATGTGGTCATTGGGTTTTCGTTAACAATACAGAAACTTGCATTAATATGTTTTCATTGTCATCACAATTTCATGATAAGTTTGTTAGTGAGTACAAGTTACCAACCTTATGCCATAACACAATTACCACTCAATATAAGGTGTTAACAATTACAGTGTCTACTTCTACCATTACTAATAATGAGGTAAAAGATATTAACTTTTCGTGGACTAACCCAACAAGGATCACTAAGACAATTAACAACAGTAACGATGAGTTCTTCGACATAGTGTCTACCTTCACTGTTAAAAGTCTCAAGTTGGAAGATACAGCCAGTCAAGCTTATATCATCAATGGTCCGCCAGGATTTGTAACCACAGGTTACAAGCAGTAAAACTACGATTATAGACCAGATTAGTAAGATGAACATTGTCAATACCATCTTAAAAATTAATATGATGAACTTTGTTAATTATCCTGATGATTTCGAAGCTATCATTACCAAGATTATCTGCCCCTATCCAACTAAGTCTGATAATGAGATATGGCTCATATGTTTTGATGAACTTGACAAGTGGAAGAATTTGTGGACTCTAAATCAGGTTAAACATTACATTAATACCAATAAACATGTGACTAAGGACAAGTTAGCTTCGTACATTGAATCACTAAATAACAACTTCTATAAGTTTCGGAGAAACTTTTTGGTCTCGTAGAGACTTATAACACATTACAAAGGTTTATTGATGGTGAAATCTTGACTAAAGTACCACGACAAATAAGTATGTCATTCACTAACAAGGAGAAGTCACTGTGGCATAACTTACCTCCTGACTACGAAGCGGTTAAAGATAGATTTATGTTTTTTGAGTTCGATTATTGTAATTATGATACTGTTGTTAGTTACTTGAGACTTATGTATAAAAAACTCGATGAATACACAAATGATAACAAGCACGAGTATGAAACCACGTTCAAGCTTATACCAATTGACATCAAAATTAGTTACCGTAAACTTAAACAGCTGTGTGTATCATCATTATACAAACTTAGCACCATAGTTAACAAACTACAATATTATCAGGATAATTCTTTTGTTACTAACATCAAAGACAAGGACTTTCAGTCGAATTTGGATTTGGAATTATTATCGTGTGACAATAATAATAATGATGACCCCGACGACAACAAAGTTAATGATGAATTGAAGCAGGTAACAATTCCCAAACAGACAACAGTTGGTAACACTGTACCAACAAAAGATAAAGATAAGATCGTAACATTAAATACTAATAATAATGATGGTGATAAAAGAGGTGGTATAAAGTTACTCCCACTTTCACTTGTAACCGATGTGGATGGTGATGATGATGGGTTAGGAATGTTTAAAGTTATTAATGACTGTGATTTATGTATTAGGCGGGCAACAGAACTCGAGTACAAGCAACTCAAAAATATAGTATTCAATTCAGCTATAGATAATGTTAAAGTGGGTGTTGATTATGACCAACAAATAGTTAGAGCATACGATTATTACCCATCTGGTAATCTTGCGGCTGTGAAAGATGTTATACTTTATTTTGAGTATTATTCACCATATGGTAAAAGTGTATATTACTATGATTCAAAACAGTTGAAGAGTAATGGTTACTACAAACATGCAGCTAAAGTGGGAAAGTACAAATCTTGGTATGAAAATGGCAAATTGGAGCACGAAAGTAATTACGATCAAAAAGGAACTCTCAATGGATATTGTTTAATGTATGATAATTATGGAGGTAAGTATGAGTATAATTATGTAGATGGTAAGAAGCAAGGGTTACAAACAGCATACTATGCTACAGGTGACAAAGAATCAGAGACTAACTATGTTAATAATATTACCCATGGACCCCATATTACATATTATGAAAATGGTAAACTGAAATATACATCTGAAAATTACAATAGTATGATACATGGTCTATGCACAGACTATTATGACAATGGAAACAAAAGTCGTGAACGTAACTTCAATCGGGGTGTCAAGGATGGAATTGAAAGAACGTGGGATTTCGATGGTAACGAAACTACAGTTTAATATGCCAGTGATGTATCAATGCATTGCATTGTATAATTATTACCATCAAAACAACACAACTTGTATTGTTATAATAACTTCTTATTATAATCACCACACTTTTACTTCTCAAAGATGTAAAATAAACATTAGTCATCAAACAATAATAATAGTTATTATTCATTACACAATATTAATAACGTATTGAATGACCAAAATAATTAGGGTAAATAAATTATGTGTCATGTAAATAATAATAATAGGATAATGTATACCTATTATTATTTAATTACCACCATGACATTAAAATACCTTAGATATATAAACAATCTGTATTGCTATCAAAGTAATTAAAATAATAGTATCTTATTAACATTTCGATTTTTCTGTTTTTGTTAACCAATGTTTTACTTATGTGTAAGTACTTTAACATATATACATTTAGCTTCAAATAACTAGAATATAATTGTTATACTAACTAATGTTCATTCAGTCAGTGTAACACACACACACCTTGTGGATGTTATTAATATATACTCGTATACAAATGTTTAGGTATAACATTAATTACTTTAAATAATTAATAGTATATGTATTTTTGTAGTGATAAATTGTTTAGACATTTAAACATAATTCGTTTACCCAAGGGGTGTGAATGTGGAGTTAATGTGGTAATTAACAATTATATAACACACACAACAACTGGACTATTAACAAAATTAATAATTATAGTTATAATTATGATCACCAACAAATAGTAACACAACATGATTGGTTCTTTTATGTTAGGAGCAATTACTGGATATATTCTGGTTTCTGCTGGTTCAAGATTAAGTTCGAACTCAAGCTCATTTAACTTTGAAGAAGAGAACCGAGGACGTGAAGAGAGATACAAAAAGTCAACAATTGAGTGTGAGAAGATGAAGGAAGACTTTAGACCACGTATCGGCAGGGATGGAGATGATGGATCTTGCATGCTAGACGATCATCTGGTGGGTGTCGCCTGTGGTAATGATGATTATGGTTATGACTGTTCCTAATTATAAAATTACTTGTTTCCTCCAAATAATATTTAACTATCTTGGCTAATTTGGTTAGTCAACATAACATAGATCAAAGTTTATAGTGAAAATATTGTTACCATGTATTAACACGAGATCATAAATGCTGTTCTATTTCTCCAAGAAATAGATGTTTGTGCCGTAGACAACAATGTTATAAAACAACAATGTTATAAAACAACAATGTTATAAAACAACAATGTTACAATATAACAGTTATTTACTTCCTCAGGAAAGTGAATTTGTGTTAATAATAAACATACACGTTATTAATCTAATGTTTGGTGTGACTTATCTTTGGTTGCATACTATTGTAGTCACATAACATTCGTGGTTCTAATCAACCACGAATGTTATGTGACTACAATAGTATTATAACAATAACTATTCATTTATTTTAGAATGATCACATAATCTTTGTGGTTAATTAGAAGAACCGATGTTATGTAATAGTACTAATATTTAAGTTAATAACATATTATTTATTCACATAAGTAATCATACTAGTGTGATATATTCAGTTAACTATTTTTTACCCATACAAATATAATTATACAATTAACAGTTGAGTAACTATTCTTTTTTCATTCATTCGTTCACTCTTTCGTTCTTTCGTTTAAATTTACTACTGGGTAGTATCTTTTAAACTCACACGACTATATATTTCTACATTTTAACTAAAGTTAACTTATATATTGTCATTATCCTTGTTGAAGTATGTATATCTTGTATTTCTAACATAACCTAGATACGTTAGAGTCACATGGATATAAAATTTATATTAACATATCCTCACCACCATAAGAAGTTAACATAACAATATTGTTTTGCTTGTGTTTGTATGGATACTTACACTTTTTTATCATTCACAATCGTTATAACACTACCATATACCATGAATGTTAATTTTCACCTTCATCATGATGCTTATTATGGTTTTTATCATGATAGTAATCTAATCGCATGAGACTGAACTAAAAACAGCATGGTTGTAATGAAATTGTTATGATAAATATCATAGTGAGTACAGAAAATGGGTATCACATAGTTACATAGGCGATAATATAATTTACAGTAAATAACGACCGGATACAAAATATGTACATTACAACCCAGTAGGTCGAGTATTATGAATCCTCGCTACATCCAATAATAAATTGATTAATTGACTAATTGACATTTATTACTATAATAAAGTATGACTAGTGTACTTTCATCACTGTTTGGTACCAAACCAAAAAGTAATCCAGTATGTGGTTATAAGACTGATGAGTTCGTTAACCATTTGCTTTATGCTTTTGACTTGAGATTAATGAAGCCTGATTGTGGTTATATGATAACAAAGATTGATGCTAAACAACTTAATAATACATCAATTGAGGTCACCGTTGAGTATGGTATTGGTTCTCACACCGGACAAACTTTGGGACCTAAGTTTCTTATCCACCAGACTACTAATGACATTGGTAAACGAACTGTTACAATGTACGATGTACAATATGAATGTTTACTATCAGAGTGGACAATTAAAAGTAATAGCCCAAGTTTGGTAATTATGTCCACTACACTTACGTACATGGGTATCTAAAATTATTTTTCTCCTTCCTTTCACTTCATTCCTTTCACTTCATTCCTTTCCTTTCTATCCGTGCTTATAACTCTTTATCACTGTGAGTGATAAATACTATAATTAGATAATTAGGTAATTACACTAACTATCATATATGTGTTTTATACATGTAACATTATTTAAACCTTATTGATACATAAGTATTTATTGTTCATAAAATGTAAATACAATTTGGTTATACTACTCATGATAATAGTAATTATCTATCCCAATAGCTATGCTAGTATAATCACAATAGTGTATATATTATTTAGTCTAGCTTTTCTCTCTTAGGTATGTTTATACTTTTGGTTTACCGAAGGTATATCTCTTGATAGTTGAACTGTGAAATAGCTACGCTTTACACCGATAATTATTTACTTTTACTAATGCAATTACACAATATACGTGTAAACCGAAGGTTGGTCCTGCTCTGAAGTGGGACATCAACTGAGAAATGAGCTGCGACAAGCGCAGCGCTAAATAACAATCCACAAATATTATGTAGTTACGCCAATAATAATTAATTATTCACACTAGTATGGTTACATGATGCCCGTGGTTAGTTGCCTTCACTTCGTTTATCTCTTCACTGCGTTTAGCAAAGCTTTTCTCTCTGAGGCATACCTTCGGTTTATCGCTTATCACGGATTTTATGTAATCATACTAATATTACTACAGTAAATACTACCATAAGTAGTCTTTACATTAATAATTACTTGTTCACTCTAGAACAACTACATAAGATTCGTGATAAGCGATAAACCGAAGGTATGCCTCAGAGAGAAAAGCTTTGCTAAACGCAGTGAAGAGATAAACGAAGTGGAGGCAACTAATCACGGGTACTATGTCATCATACTAGTATATACATTACATCAATAATTATTCATCCTATCATGACTACATAATGTTTGTGGATAATTAAATACACAGATATTAGCCTTTTGTGAAACTTAGTCTCACAAGCAGCATGCTTTTTCGCTTCGCTTACCGCTTATGTAATCATGATGATATTATTATAGTAATAACTACTCACTCACATCAGTAACTACACCATTTAAAATTAATTATCTATACCAGTACAATTACACATTAATATAAATAATATTTTGTGTAGTTAATATAATTAATATAGTTGTTATATATTGTATATAACAGAAGACAAATATACGTTATTAACACATATAATTACCATTCAAACATAATACATGTTATTGCTAATATTATTAGCAATAGTGTAAACGTTATTTTGCTATGAAAGCAATTATTCATTGAACTAATTTGCAATAGTTACCGGTTAATAACATATATAAATATTGTGTTAATTAACATTATCTGTTGATTGGATATGTTTACTTTCCACGAAAGTAAATATATGTGTGTTTACTGTTTGAGTTTTTAGGCACTGAGTTGCAGTTCAGCCCGATACTTGGCAATTGTTGCCTTAGGATCAGACCAAAACTCATACAGGACTTGGAGGATATCCTGGCGTCCAGCATCCCGAAGCTGGTCATCAATGGTACTATCTTCGGGAAATTCCAAGGTTGAGGTTTCTGAGGCATAAGCAATCAGGTGCTTGACCACAAGCAATCGTTGCCTATAACAGGCAACAACAAATGGTGACTCATGCATTGCCATGACACGGTCATAATCAACACGTTTGTCCTCCAGCAGCAAACGTAGAGTATCAGTGCTACCTTGAGCACAACAAGCACTCAAAGGTGTAGCTCCATCCTTATCCTCCTGGTAAAGGTCAATGTCTGGATGTGCCAGCAGCATCTTAATGATGTCAAGCTTCTCTGGTCTGGAACTATAACACGCTTGCGTCAGAGCAGTCCTTTGATAATGCATTTGACTAACATGCTTAACATCAATTGTGGGGTGAGCTACAAGCATAGCCACAACATCTTTGTGTGAGAAATAGGCTGCCGTACACAATGCTTCATGCAAGCACGTCTGGTACTCAGGCTTATCTCCATACGTCTCAAGCAGTCGCTTCATCTCGTCAACTTTTCCATGCAGACACGCATCATAAATTTCACTGCTAACTTCTTGCATTTGTTATGTTTTAATTTCACTGTGTGTGTTAATGTTATAATGTCACAATTCAAAATGAATATGTTGTCACTGAGTGTTCTTTGTTTTACTCATTTCAATATTTATTTATCATTTTTCACTCTGTTATTTATACATATGCGCAATCTTTGTTCATTCACCATCCATCTTCCTCCTCTCCTCTCTCCCTCCTCCATCATCCGTTAATTCCACTATGTACACATATTAAGTGTGTCATGTCCTACTAACATTATAACAGTATTTCATTTTAAACATATAGTTGTATAACACTGATTTTTATATTAGAGTTTTTACATATTTCTTTCTTTCTTTCTTTCTTTCTTTCTTTCAGATCATAAGTGTATATACATAATATAGATATAAATCATCTATTTATAATAATTTACATATTAATTAATGTTTATATATGTATTTATTGTTCAAAACAAAATAACATTTTGGTTAGTACTTATACATTTGTATTTTATACTGATTATCAACTATTTGATATAATTGGTTTTTGGTATGGTAACTATATGAAATTAATGTAGGTGATTACAAACAACAAAGTTGTAAAATTATATTAATATTTATCACAGTAATGTGTGTGTATTTGTGTATGTTTAGATTGGTAATTACCACTCAAAATTACTTATTGATATTCATATAATTACATGAAATTTGTGTAAGCAACCACGACCATTATGTAATTATTCTAATAATACCATAATATTTGTGGATAGTTAAAATACACGGATCACGTGTAATTATATTGGTGTAATGTTTGTATATGTTAGTGTATTTACATAATATTTGTGAATAGTTGGATACACAAATATTATGTAACTATTTTAGTATTATTATAATAGTGATACCATTCGTTAATCCTGGAGTTTCTACCCCTCTCCCTCTCCCGCACGATGTTTGTGGGTAATTGAATGCACAAATGTTATGTAATTACATAATATTTACACTTGTTTATTCCAATATTACACAATATACATTGATATTAAATTTAATATCTACCGTATTGGTATATATGTATTTCATAATGATTAACAAAATGTATATCTGGAATATATACGGTCATGAGAGAGAGTAAGAATGATATTCTAATGTAATTACTGTCCATGACAAATGGACCAGATAGATAATAGAAGTATGAATGCTAATCTACTTGTGACAAGTCCAACAAAAATTACCACACTAATTAATAGTAATAGTGGTAGTGATAAGTTTCTTGACATGGTTTCTACTTTCATTGATAAAAATTTAAGGCTAGACTGTGTATTCCCTGAACTCTACATGTATGATAGACCATCAAACATGGGCAAAACATCAATGTCGTATATATACAATGTTATGTAACGACGACTATTTACTTCCTCAGGAAGTAAACTTGTATTAATGTGTATACTATTTACATAAATAATATTACAGATGAAACTTACATGTTAATGTTATTTATGTAAATGGTCCATTGCTTGATGTAATTAAAAACCACTTCCACAATAATATAATTATATATCATCTGTATTTCTAACTCACATGTTATAGATAATATGTGTGATTATAATAATAATATTACTGTAATAAGTATTCATTTATGTCAAAGTTGTCACACTATGTTTGTGGATAAATGCATACACAGATATTGTGTAATTACTCACGTATGTACAATCTTTTGTCTGGTGTACAATGAATACATTGTACACCTACTAACATACATTTCTTCATAATACAATACAACTAGTATTAACAGTTGTAATTCTAATAATAAATTTGATATTAGTTGTACTGTATCCTGGTGGAAGATAATTACTAAATGTTTGGCATACTTACAATGTTTTGGCAAAAGGAAACTACGATTAAAACTGTAGACACAACTATAGATGTAAACATGGGTAACGAGACTACAAGTATGTACAATAACTATATTAGAGATATAGCAAAGAAACACTATCATGGAATACCTATTATGTTTACAGACAGTGACAACAAGAGTTTTAGAGATAGAGTTGTACAATATGGTAATAACAATAAGAGTGCTATTAAGCATATGTTATCCACAATTGGGTATCAATGTTATATGACATGCACAAACTATGATGCTGTTGATGAAGTATTGTGTATCATTGCAGGTGAGCCATATTTTGAGTATTTAGCCAATGAGCGTGATGATGAGAAGATAATTGAGGTCAACTATTACCTTCATCTTCTTCACAATCCAGTACTAGCAAAGAGGCAGTTTATTTATGGTATATACTACAACATAACATTTAATGCTCTCAATCACAGTATGGAAATCACAGACAGTAATCGTTATAAAATTACTCTACAAAAGTCATACCTAACGAAACATGGTTATACCAAACTATATTTCGAAGCACGTTAATACCAGTTATTACCAACAGTGTTAATCTAAACAATGTTTTACATATACAATATGTAAAAGTTTACCTAACCAAAGTTTACAAACAGCAATACCTGTATGTTATCAAGTCCAACTATCTTCATTCCATTTATTTTATTGGTATAATTAGTATAAATACCAATATTACTACTATTACTATAATCATCACGACATAGTGGATGTTAATATAGTTATGTGTATAGATTTATCACACTACATATATATATTACTAGTAATAATTAAACATGTTAATCTTACTTCGAGTAAGGTTATTTTACTTATTAAAGTTTTAAATTTTCGTATTATACACATTATACATAATAATTCACACTATGTAATCACAGTAATAGTCACTCATATCGTACTAGGATAGTTAAATAGTATTGGTGGATGGTTGCCTACACGTATTTTATGTAATTACACATGTTTACTACTATAATAATACTAGAGTAATTACATAAAATACGTGTAGGCAATCTAATCACCAATACTATGTAATTATTAATATATATATATATACATTTGTTTTAACTTAATAAATATATGTTATATTAGTAATTACAGTTTAGTAATAATTTTAATATCTATTGTATTGGTACAAATATAATCAAAGAAGATTTGTGTGTAGGTAATTATTTACTATGTTTGACAAAAAGAAGATCGTAGATATCAGACACATGAACATACACAATAGTTATACTAGAGATACAACTAGACACTTCACTACATGAAGACAACATCATGTAATAATATTATACAAAAACAACAACAACCATTTACTTCCCAAGAAAGTAAATTGTACTAATAGACTGTTTTACATAACATTTGTGCATGCAATACACCATAAATGTTATGTAAAACAGTCTATTGTTTAACATTGTCTATCCTTTATTTCATATGAGTATAAATACATAATTTTTATACCTCCAATCAATCACAGAAATTATGTAACTATATATAATATTGTATATGGTAATAACTATTTGATCATCCTAGAATTATTACACAATAATTGTAGTATGTTAGATACACAGATTTTGTGTAATCACACTAATATTATCTATCTAACATTCATGGTTGAATATCTGGTTACAAAAGTAAAACCACATGATATTAGTGATTAATTGATTACACAGACACCATGTTATAATACCAACACATCAATAAGTACTCATTCATACCAACACATCAATAAGTATTTATTCATACCAACACATAAATAAGTATTTATTCATACCAACTGCTAAAATTGTAATAATATAGGGATTAAATGTTAATAATTACCAATTTAGTAATTTGTGTGTAGACCCCATATACAAAAGTTATTTACATATTGTATATGTAAAGTATTATTACTGTTGTTTTTAATGATGATTGTTGTTTTTAATGATGATTGTTGTTTTTAATGATGATTGTTGTTTTTAATGATGATTGTTGTTTTTAATGATGATTGTTGTTTTTAATGATGATTGTTGTTTTTAAT
>Ga0302300_1001272_pt1 | contig 14705 bp, 11 predicted proteins | sample III_Palsa_E1_1_FD_198756 | JGI IMG/M metagenome (GOLD analysis project Ga0302300, IMG submission 198756) | Peat permafrost microbial communities from Stordalen Mire near Abisko, Sweden - III_Palsa_E1_1 | ecosystem: Environmental > Terrestrial > Soil > Palsa > Peat permafrost | place: Sweden... | reverse complement strand
CAATGATTAATATTTATTTATTTGTTAACATCGTATACGTACATATATTTCATATAGTGTATAATACTTTATATATTAATATCATTCATATATAATTACTACCTAACATATATTACATAATAATACATATTTGACATGTTGAGACAATATTATGTGGTATACCAGTCATAGCAACCACCCATGGTGCTTTCACTGAAACTGTTGAACATGGTAAAACAGGTTACTTATGTCATACCATGGGTGACATTGTTGAAGCCGTAAAACGAGTATCATGTTTGGATAGGAAATATATTGCTACCTAATCCCCCTCCCCCTCCCCCCGATATTTATACAGTTTATAAACCTGTGGTTCACGTTATGACCAAATATTTCACTAAATATCTGAGCTCAAAACTTGTGGTGCCAAAGGTTGGTATTCTTTAACTCACTATCTTGATCGTCCTGTGGATCATCCTATGAATAATATTATTGTTACTACTACTAGTGGTGAGCAGGAAGGTAAAACCATCACATTATTACCAAATAAAAATGTTTAACATATTACTATTTTAAATAGTAATTAACTACTTTTCATGATTATACTATATTCCATAATCATTGTGAAATAGAGAGAAAGAAAAAGAGAAGGAGAGAGAGAAAGATGGATAACTAATAGACATACTATTATCGCCTACAGAGTATATGTAATTACGTTATTAATTTTACTTTTCATCCCACTAACATTTGACACATGAGTATTAAACATTATCATTGTGTTTAGTGTATATATATATATATACTAAATAGGTTGAAATAATTTAATATCATGCGATATATCATCCATAATTAATATTACTTCTTATTTCATCATGCATATATTCATACTGTTTAAATGATATTTGTTATAATAATGTATGAAACCGTTCATTGAACATTATTAGAATAAGGACAAAAAAGAATAGGGGTAATAATGAATGACATAGAAAGTTAAACAATAAATACATTATGTTAATGTATTTTTACTATATGGATGATATCATTTTGTTAGGTTGTTAAAATGTTAATTATAAAGTAAATAAATAAAATAAAATTAAATTTATAAAATATAGAATATGCCGGATGATTTTCAATCTGCTCTTGAGTGGTCAAAGAAGAGCTTCGAGAATCTAAAACAAGCTGCAACTAGTCAAGTTAAGCCAGACTTTGATTGGAAGAAGGCACTACCTGATATTGCACTTATTGTGATGTGTGTTACTGTAGTACTACTGGCTATAATATTTGTTGCTAAAAACATATTAACACCAGCTGCGACACCAGACATTTCTCAACCATCGAATAATCTCATGCAGCAAAATCATCGTCCTAGTGATATAGCTTACAATGCCATACCGATATTAACTTGATGTGTTGGCTAACACTTCTTCCCTCTCTCTTATCATTTCCACATCCACATCAACTCTCACTCTGACCTCTACTACCATTTCTATTTTTAGTGTTTATACAAATGTAGTCTTGTTCGTACTCATTCACGATAATGTTTTTAACTTGGTTATGTGGCATGACCAAATTTTAATACCAATGTAACTACTCTGTTATCTATCATATAATTTATATGTAAAACTCAGAACGAAAAGTTTAACTTAAATAGTTTCCCCGTTTGTGTCATATCACCTATATATTATATACATAAATGTTTGTATATATATATATATATATCATCATATAATGTATTTAATTTATATGATGATATATAATTTATGTTATAAAACACAACCAAAATATGGACTTGTTAAGGTTTATGTTTAAATCAAAGGATAAGAATAGCATAAAAGACAAAGAAGATGAAAAGGATGATGATCATAACATGAAGGAGAGAAACAAGAGTAATAAGGATGAGGAAAAGGGTAAGTGTGTAAGAGAAAGAAATCCAGGACGAGTACCAATTATATTAATTCCACTCAGACAGAATACAAAACCAAAGTTGTCTGAGATTAAATTCCTGGTACCTGAGTCTATGAGTTTTTCCCACTTTGTATCTAGTGTTCGTCGTCACTTGTCCATGTCATCTGAAATTGGATTGTACTTCTACGTTGGTAACGGTAAATCTATGCCAATAACAAACAGTTTAATGTCTGACATCGACAGTCAACATCAGTCAAAAGATGGTTTTGTATATGTGTATTACGATCTCGAATCTAGTTTTGGTTCTTAATCCTCTAGCCCTCAGCCCTCCTCTTCCCTCCCCTCCACTTCTCTCATCCTCCCCATTCCTTTCCCACATTTATCCCCCATTCCTTTCCCACATTGTTTCTCTTCTAATCGTATCATCGTAACCCAATATTATCTTATTACTGCAATATAACACATGTTATATTAACTATCTAATTATTTGTTTAAACATTTTATTGATTGAATGTTTGTTGTTTGATACAAACAACATTTGGATTATTACACACCAATTACTTGTTATATTGTTAACATTACATGACAATACATGTAGGCAAATATATTCACAACACCTATGTAGTTGGTACGTGTAACTGTTCATTAATTAACAACATATCTTCGTGTAGTTGGTACATGTAATTAATTGTTATTTATCAACACATCTCCATGGATATTGTGGATATTTTTGCCTACACGTATTGTCATGTAATGATACTTAAATTACCTGATTATAATCTTGAATCTACAACTTTATTCATAACATACTTATTTTTTAATGTGTTGGTTATTTGATAAGCCTAACTTTTAGGTATTACAGGTTATTTACCTGCTATAATAGGGTAATTACATGGTAATACGTGTAAGCAAAAATATCCACAACATCCATATAGTTGGTACATGTAATTAATTGTTATTTATCAACACATCTCCATGGATATTGTGGATATTTTTGCCTACACGTATTGTCATGTAATGATACTTAAATTACCTGGTTATTATACTAGTTCATATAACTCTAAATATTATATGTTTGTTGTTTGATACAAACTATTTTTTTTAACTATTACAGACTACTTACCTGTTATATCAGTGTAATTACATGATCATCTGTGTAAGTAAGATATCCACAAACATCATGTAGTTTATAAAAATAATTACTTGTTAATTAACAAGTATAGTCACATTACATTTGTGAATCCTTACTTACACAGATGATCATGTAATGGTACTTAAATTTGTTGATTATATTTCCTAGATCATATAACTTGTCTTATGTATTTGTTGTCTAAATGAACAAGTGTTTAAATGAACAAGTGTTTAAATGAACAAGTGTTTAAATGAACAAGTGTTTAAATGAACAAGTGTTTAAATGAACAAGTGTTTAAATGAGTAGATGTTTGTAATTATAAACAAAATGACATTTAACACACTTTATTGTAAAGTATATATGTATATTTGGTGTTATATTGGTTTACTATATAATTGTGTGTCTTAACTTAATTTAGTTATTTTAATTTAACATAATATAATACATATAAAAGAAACACAACAAACAATATGCAAGGTTACTTTGATGAGGTATATGCCAAACAAAGGTGGAGTAGTGAAGGTAAAGGTAGTGGACCAGGGTCAACAATGGAGTACTGTTCAAAGATTACACCGTGGATTAACCAATTGATTGTAAAATATAATATTAAATCTATCACAGATGTTTCCTGTGGCAGGATGAATTGGTGGGTACAAGTTTTAAAATTGCATCCAGACATTAAATTTATAGGTAACGATATATCAACTATTGCAACACACCAAAACCAGCAAGAATACAAAGACTATCCCAACTGGTCATTTACCAGTAAAAATGCTATTGATGGCAAATTCGAAACTACGGATCTTGTAGTATGTCGTCATACCATGATGCATCTATCGGTTGATAATGCAAACAACATATTACATAACATACAAAGTAGTGGTTGTAAGTATATGTTGTTAACCTCTCATCCCAATGTCACTCATAACACAGATATTAACCGTACTCGTCTGTTCTCTCACACCGATGGTGCATTTTGTTTTAAACTCATGAATTTACAATTACCACCATTTAACTGCACATTCACAGAAACAATAATTGAACCTCGCCAACAGGGTAAAGAAATTTTAGGTTTAGTTAACAATCAATAATCCTCCTCTTCCACCCCTCCACTCTCTCCTCCATCACCATTACAACTTTCACTATCTTCTCTTATCTCCACTATCTTCTATTATCTCCTCCTCATCCACCACATCCACATTTACGTATATCCATCGGTTGAAAATATTAAGTGTCCTCCACTACTGTTACTATTAACAATAATAGTATCAAGACAGAAATTACAACCACAACAATAATATTTAATGTTAACATTGTTAACAAAAGTAATAAAATCGGGGGGAGGAGGAGGAGGAGGAGGAGGATTATCATCACAACAATAATATTTAATGTTAACTATGTTAACATTGACTATCACTCGTCAGTTACTTGTTATATTAGTAACATTACATGACCATCTGTGTAAACAAGGATTCACAAATGGTTATGTAGTCTTGCAAGTATAATTAATTATTATATACTGGCACAGTCACATAATTTTGTGGATCCTCGTTTACACAGATGGTCATGTAATGATACCTAATTTACCTGGTTATGTTTAATACTAATACACGATTAATGTTAATATGTGTTATAACTGGGATATAACAATAGTGTTAACTATACTAAAGCACAATTAGTATAAGATTATCAACACAACAACAAATATGTTAACAATAGTATATTTGACACTAACACAATTAATATTAACATAATTAATATTACTGTCATTTGGAGGTAGAAGAAGAGGTAGAAGAAGAGGAGATAGTGAGTTAGATAATAAAAACAATACAAAAATAAAACACAATAAGATAGTTGGTATAAATTAAATACATAAAATAGATGGAGAGAGGAGAGGAGGGAGGAGAGGAGGGATATAGTGTTAAGGACATTTCCATAGTATGGAAACGGTGTTGAAATCTATGGTTTGGATGATGTTTTGGTATGGTTGACATACCATAGCCCAGATGACTTGACATTCAGGTGTACCTACAAGTTGTAAGTTTTGATACATAAGATTAGTAAATTTAATTACTCGTTGATCGTAGGTGTCGTAAATAATGAGACCAGTATTACAAATCCTAATGTTTTCAACATACTTGTAGTCTGGATCTTGAAGCTTATCCTCTATAAACTTAACAGTGCATGACTCAAATTGTTTATATCGAGGTTGTGACATACTAATTTCATGTTCAGTCCACACTGACAACTTGACCATTGGTGTCGTACGAATTAAAATTGGTAATGTCTTTAACTCCAACAATCTGTCGATATGTGACGACTCGAGCTTAAACTTATGATCAACATAGATAACTTCCCTATACTGTTTATAATTAGGTATTAATGACAAGTACTGTAAAAACTTTACCTTTTTACTCTGGTTACTGGATATTACAATGTCTGATGTCAACTCATCATCAACATATATGTAAGTCCACCCTTTTCTTATCACCTCTCGTTGTATACCACAATTGTTGGTAAACAAATAACAATCACAGTTATCATCATTATTAATATTACTATTATAGTTACTTTCATATTTACATCTATATTTACTTCTATTTACTGCTGGATATAACCTTCTAAATTTTGTACCAAAAATACAACTTATTACACATATCTTTGTACATATTACATCGTTCACTATATCACCAACTTTTACATCCATATCATCAAAACAAATGTTGTTATCATCATTAATAGTACCCTCATCCATATTCATGTGTTCCATTCCAGTTGGTTTTTTACAACAGTAAAAAATATCTAGATTGTAATAATAAACAATACAAACAATAAGTTATAAACCTAGTTTACAATTAGTAAGTTTTAAACACCAATTGAAATACGGAAGTAAGAAGAGAGAGGATGGAATACGTTATAATAATTTACCACTACAATTACAATTACAATTAGATCCTAAAATAAGCAAATGTAATTGTAGTGGTAAATTATTACTTGTAATTGTAGTGGTAAATTGTTACTTGTAATTGTAATTGTGAGAAGATTGTTTATTCGGTCAACAAAATATTGCTCAAAAATAACATATTGTGCAGATACAAAATATTTCTGTTATTAAAAACAATGACTAAAATACAAGAAGATATAACCTTTATCTTTTCACCTGGAACTGGTTGCTATTATCCACAATTGAGCAAATACTGTAATCATGTACAGTTCGCTTCACCATTCGCTTCACAATCACAATCACCAACATCTGAAACACTGGTTGACTCAACAACTAATACATCAAGTAACTTAACAACCAATACGGAGGCCAATCAAACAGTTACCTTAACAAGTGGATTAATTGATTTATCAATTAATGGTCCAAACGGTGACAACTCTGGAACACATAATAGGGATAAACTTGTTAAGTTACAACACCCTAGATGTTGTCCTGTTATTGGTAAGGATCATTATTGCGTACAATATCCAGAGATAGATATTGAGACACCTTTTACATCACCACTACACTACATGCTAATTCGCCACTTATCATTATGGCAGGGTAAGTACACTCCCCACCCTCTTTATTGTAACTTCGTCAGGATGCGCAGGTTTAACCTGTCCCAAACTGGTGACATTCAAGCATTTGACAATACATATCAACTGTATGTTAACAGTATTAAAAATAGTAACAATACAGTTGCTATTAATAATAATAACCTAAACACATGTAATAATAATATTAACACTAATTCGACTGTTATTATGAACAACATTAGTTCAAATGTTACTGGTAATGGTATTAATGGGAAAGACAAGAAAAAACCATTAATTTTATATGGAAGTTCTCGTGGAGCATCTACTATTATTACTTGGTATTCAACCAACAAAGATAACAGACAAGTTACAGGATTAATAGATGCAATTGTTCTAGAAGGTTGTCCAACTAGTATAGATGACATTTACGAGTATGAACCAAACTGGGTAAATTTTTGCCGTAAACTATTGTTGTCGAGTTTTACCCAATACTCAAATACTGGAGTTAAACCAATTGACTGTGTTTTAGATTTACCCACAGACATTCCAATTTACTTCATTGCATCAGTCAAGGATGAGGTTGTACCTTATGAGTGTACCGAGAAGATGGTTAAACTACTTCGTGACCACAATTACACCAATGTACGTTTGATCACGTTGAAGGAGGCCCCACACAGTGGTTACATGACTCATAACTCAGAAGATAGACTTGCTTACTACTCAGCCTTACAAGAATTATACAAATATGTATTGAAAAGGTAATTACCTTTAATGTTACTAGTATATATGTTAGTAACAATACATATTGTTGTTACGTGAGTAGAAGAAATATACCAGTTAACAAATAATCACCCAGTGATTATTATAATAATAAATTGCAATACAACTTGTTATTACATATGTGTTGTTTTTGTGACAGTGAAAACATTAACATGATAACTACAACACAGCAATAGCTGTGTTAATAGTAATAAAGTAGTTCACATCTCAGGGGTGTGGAAAAAATGATTATACAATGTTATAATAGACGAAATGTCTATTGTTTTTAACATTCAAGGAGTGGAAGACACTCAACAATACAAAGATGTTGAAGTTCCACATGATCAGGCTATTAAATCGGAATACATTAAACAACTTGTGGTAGACTTTGGAGTCAAAGAAGTAATAATACCAAAAAAGTATAATATTGTAATTACTAACTATGTTGACTTCCTAAATGATAAGTTTAACACTATTAACGATAAACAATACCTAAAACAATGTTTTGGCGCAGCCATTGCTCCCTCAGTATACCTTCGGTTTGATATGTACACATATTTTGATAACAATGACTACTTTAACTATTTACTGCAACAACTGTTTGATGGATGGTGTTACTTGTCTACTATAGTGTACAATGATATTACAGCTGAGTTACAGTGGACGATTCTACTTCATTGTCCTCATGACTTCCTACCTGAGACCGAGTGTGTTAACAACGATGGATTCATGAAACAATGGAGAAAGGTAAGCAATAATAAAATTGTATCTGTTAACAAGAACTCAGTCAATTCACATAACGGTAACAATAGTAGTAATAATAATAGTAATGAGACATATTATGTTAATTATGTGTTGGCTAAAAAGTCAGGTAAACCAGAAGAAGTAGTTAACTATCATACAGTTAATGGACGGGAAGTAGGTCGTAAAATAGTTACTAGTTACTATGATGATGGAAATATTCGGTACTGTAAAAAATACAATAATGGGGATGCGCATGGTATATGGAAGACATGGTATGAGAGTGGTAAACTTAAACAATACGGTCAATTTGTTAATGGTGTAAACCAAGGTTTATGGCAAGAATGGTATGCAACTGGTAATATTAAACTTCATGATTATTATCAAGGTGGTAAACTACAAGGTTTGTGTGATGAGTGGCATGATAGCCGGTATTTACAACTTAAAAAGCAAGTTCGTTATGATAATGGCCAATCACATGGAATGTTGGAAGAGTGGTACATAAGTGGCAGCCTTGAAGCCAGACGTTACTATGATCGTGATCGATGGTATGGTGTGTGGAAAGAGTGGTATGATAACGAGCAAATTATGCAACGTGATAATTGGGATAACGTATGGAAAGACAATAATAGACAACAACAACAACTATCTGAATCATGGCATGCTAACGGACAACTTAAAAAACATGGTTATCGTGTATATTTTATAAAGTGTGGTCTGTGGCAACAGTGGGATGAAAATGGTAATATTATTAATGAAGTATATCACTGATCATACCAATGACATTATTTTACGTCTTCAAGATGTAAAACTGTAACATATAAATATGTATACTCATTGAAGCAAGTATAGATTATACTATTAGTGAACGAGAATGACAGTTAACTATTAACAATTAATAGTTATGGATAACGTTACTTTCATACATGTAGAATTATACATATAAAAATGTATTAGAATTCCAATCTCTCTATTTAATTATCTTAACTTATGTCCTGATGCACTAACATGTTTAGTGATAATAATATGTAAGTTGATTTCATTGTGTAATTATGTCACACCATGTGTATAAAGTGAAAGTAAATTATAATAGAATGTAAAATGTCTATCTTCTTTGTTGTTGATGGGGGAAGTGTTGAAGAACGAAGTGTTAAAGTCTCATATGAAAAAGCATATAAGTCAGAGTACATTAAACATCTAGTAGATGATGTTGGTATAACGAAAGTGTCAATTCCAGTCAAGTATAATGATATAATAAGTAACTATATTGACTTTTTACATGGTAAATTTATACCCATTTACGATAGACAATACTTAAAACAATGTTTTGGCGCAGCCATTTCTCCTTCAGGTATACCTTCGGTTTGATATGTATACGTATTTTGATGATAGTGACTACTTTAATTACTTACTGCAACAAATGTTTAATTCATGGTCTTACTTATTTGTAATAGTTTACAACGACATTACAGTCGAACTACGCTGGATTATTCTATTGCAATGTCCTTATGATTTTATACCTGAGGTGTATATTAACAACAGGGTATTTATGGATGAGTGGAATCGCATCAACAGTAACAAAATAGTTATTGTTAATGGTAATGAGAAATATTACATTAACCATAAAAGTTATAATGGTGAATACTTGGCAACAGAGATAAGTAATTATCATACCATCATTGGTGATGATAAGATGGAAGTAGGTCACAGGTTTACTATTAGATACAATACTAATGGACAAATTATATATTATTCTCGTTACTTTAATGGAAAATTAAACGGTCTACAGGAAAGTTGGTATAACGAGGGACAAACAAGTGGATCCCAACTTAAATCTCGGAATTATTATGTTAATAACGTACAACATGGACTATCAGAACAATGGTATAGTAATGGAAATCTCGAGTTTCGTGAGAACTACGATAATGGGAAACCCCATGGTGTATGGGAAGAGTGGTACGTCGATGGGACTCTTAAATCTCACGGAACATATGTTAATGGAAAAATACAAGGTATTCAAAAACAATGGTATGATAATGGACAGCTTCAACACCAAAAGTTGTATCTTGATGGATATTTAAATGGTACATTTGAAGCTTGGTATGGTAATGGACAACCTAGTTATCATGGTCATTATAGTAATGGTAAACAGGACGGTTTGTGGATACATTGGAGTGAAAATGGTGATATTATTAGTCAAACATATCGTTAACAACATTAGTAACGTTAATTTGTGTTCTTAGGGTTAAATAATTACAATACTTATGTGTAATATTATTATATTCTTATTATTTTAAGTATGATAATATTACATGACATAGTAAATGGGTTATAGTTTGTTATTCTCAGAATAACAATATTATGTGTTAATTATTAATATGGTGAACTCTTATTATTAAGGTAATGAGTATAATATGTATTTGTGAGAGGGTAATTGTTCATATCATTGTAAACAATTACCCATGTAGTTAAGTGTAATTACATAATATCTGTTCAAACAACTACCCACAAATATTATGTGGTTATGCTAATATGTTATATATAGTCATACTAGAACAATTATTTGTGTGGTTGAGTGTGATTACATAATGTTTTGTGGATAGTTGTTTACACAGATATTATGTAATTATACCAGAATAATTATTTGTGTAGCTAAGTGTAATTACATAATATCTGTGCAAACAACTATCCGCAAGTATTATGTGATTATGCTAATATGTTATATATATAGTCATACTGGAAGATTTACATAATGCCTGTGGATGGTTAACTACACAGTTCTTATGTAGTTTTTCAACACAGTGACATTGTTATACACGTTTTCGTAACAATGTATATAAATGTGTTATTAATTGTACATGGGTGGGAGGGATAAACAGTGTATGATATTGGATACTTGGATTGTGGTAAACTACTCGTACTCTGTGTGTAAAAATGAAGATTACAATAGAAATAGTGTCTGTGGTAAACAGGAATATGTCTGACTCTTTCGTTGACAACATGGAAAACGGTATGAGGGTGGAACCTTATGATACACAGGTTGATACCAATATGGTAAATACCAAGTATTATGCCGATGGACAGGTAGAGTCTGTTAATTATTATGGTAACCACAATTCAAAGCTTCTATCACAGGAGTACTACGATAATGGTCAAACTGCGTTTCTTGGTAACCTTGTGAATGGGAAGAAGGAAGGTTTTTGGGAATATTGGCATTCCAATGGACGGCTTAGTTCTTATGGAGATTATGTTGACGGGAAGAAGCAAGGTGTATGGGTAACTGGGTACAGTAACGGTACGTGTGAATCTCGTGGTACATATGAAGATGGTGTGAAAGATGGTTTGTGGAAGGAATGGCATGAAGATAGTCAACTTAAATCTAGGGGTAATTACATTAATGGAGAGAAAACAGGTATGTGGAATTACTTCTGAGATGTGCAAACGATAAAAAGTAGTTATATTAGTGACAGAGAATAACAAACAGTAAGTACTTTACATATCCAATATGTAAATAAATAACCATGGATGTAATTATTATCATGTATAAATATAACCACATGACATTTGTGGATGGTTTTGCCTACACAAATATTATGTAATTATTCATTACAGTAACAATATTTATTCATGTATTTGTAACAGTATAACCATTACAAAGAATAAAATGTTTACATCCTTTAACGTTGAAGGGAAAGTGTATTAATAAATAGTGTGTTGTGTAGTAAACATACTATAATTCCGATACAACTAGTATATTAAATACATGTTACTTTGTTGCAAAGTAAAATTATAATAATGGTTTACAACTGTAGAGTTAATGTGTTGAATATATACTATTGTTGTTTTGATGATGACAACAGAAAGAGATTTGATAATCGTACTATAAACTATGTTTGTTGCATAGATGTGTATCTCTATTGTTTATACTGTTTTACGTGAGCTGTATTTTTTGAACATGAGAGTATTGGTACAATATATTGTTTGTTTGAATTCAAGTACTTATTTAATAATGTTTTATGTTGGTAACAATATTACATACAAATGTAAAGTGTATAAAGGTTAGAGAAAGTATGTAGTATGTAATTATACATTCAAAGTGACATTTGATGTAGTATTTAACGTTAATACAATAAATTTTGTACTGTTAACCGTTTTGGTGAATAGAGAATGAGTCAACTATACGGACGGGAGCTTGAAAAGTATCAGAAGCATTAAGATTTGACTGCAAATTCCATAAGTTGTGGACTGTGAGTGGGAGTATCTCTATCTTAAACCTATAGCAAGACATGAGTAAGTTTGCCAAAAAATGGTGGTATAGAAGTGAGCAGCATGGTGGCATAATACCAGTTAAGGGTATATATTTAACTGCCAACTCGAAAGGTAAACTTGTTCGTTGTGGTATCAGTGATGATATAATTCAAACACTAGCAGATTTTGTACCATGGACTGCAACAAGTTCAACAACAAACAATCTACAGGCCAATAACTCACATCTAGTTGATGATAGTTCAGCAACAGACAAGGAAGAAGTTTACTATGACGTGCATGTGGCCGATCTCTACACAACTATTAGTGCCATGCGAGAGTACAAACAACAACTTAAACGTTTAAAATATGTGTGTCTGTTCACTTGATACATGTATTAGAGATAAAGGTTGTTTTGGTGTAAAGTATTATAAATACAATTTATATACATGGTATATAAAAACTACTGTTAGGAACAGATATAATGTACATTATATGTATATTACTAATGTATATTACTAATGTATATTAATAATGTATATTACTAATGTATCATTGATCTCGTAATTCATTGTGCAATCTTTTGTACGTTTAGGGTGAAAGCAATATTGTTTGATATGAGTAATATATTGTTTGATTAACTGTTATTTGTTTTACTATTAATGTTATTGTTATAAATGTATAACAATAGGGATATTACTTCATGTGGTAAAAACTGTAGAATAGCAATATCTCTATCTACTACTTAATGTTGTATGATACTAAACAACTTAAGTTACATTTTGTTATGTTACAATATTTAATGGTGGTGAATGTAGGTTGTTAATGTTATTAATGTTCATAACTATACTCTTTTACATTCTAGTAATGTAAAGTTATACTGTCTATTTGTATTGTGTTAATACATACTATTGATTTACCAATGTAATAACATGTTTATTTTTGTAATCTACATTATGTTCAAAACAACAAATGGTATACAGTCACTATATGTTTGTATGTGAATGAATGTGTTTATGTCATGTATTTACAAATATACCTGTTTACGTTGATGCAAATACATGACCATTTGTGCAAATAATCACCCATAGACATTATGTGGTAATGAGTGAATGTAATACATATAACATACTGGTATAATAATACAATAATTACACAATTAATTATCAATGAATGTTATGTAGTAACGTGTATTAATATAATATGTAAGGTTATGTTAGATAATTACACAATATCTGTGTAGGCAAAACATCACAAATGTTGTGTGGTAGTATACAAATATAATCCGTATAATATTTGTGATGTGATAACATAATATTTGTGGTGTTTTGCCTACACAGATATTAGCCGTAGGCCTGCTTCGCTTATGTAATTGTGCGAGATAAATGTGTTAATGTACATGTTTTTTTATGACAATGATAATGATGGTAAAGATACATGAAATAACAATATCTTTGTTATAGTCAGATGTTTATAATTGTTAACAATGTTACTCATTAGAGGATAAATGTTTGATGACAATGCTTGTAATTATAATTCTGTGATTTAAATACAATAAACATATATGTGTTAATATATTTGGATATGATGGGGGTGGGGTACCATTAACATTGTGTTAGTTGTTTATGTTGACAAGTAAAATACATAGGTGTTGATATGTGTTACTTTAATTATTGTGTGTATTAAAAATACCTAAAACAGTTGTTCATGTCAAAAGTGATAACATCATCATTGTGGTTAATTTGGTGTTTTTACCATTTTTTGTACTTTTGTTAAATCCATTAAGTAAATATGGTTATATATAAATATGTTTTATGAATATGTAAATTTGTATATATGAAAGATATATATATATATTACTAACATTTTATTATCATGGATAATAAATAAACAGTAAGTTACTTAAGGGGGGGGTAGTGGTGAATGATGGAGAAGGAAGGAGAGGAGGGAGGGATAGAAAGATAGAATCGAAGGTTTCAACTAAACAATGACATGCAGAGTTAAAAGGTTAAAAATTCGGGTATTAATATATTTATACTAATATCTCCTTATTTTAACATTTCTTTGATGGAGAACGAACATAACCTACTTCTTGAGATATAAGTTTAAAAATACAAGACCAAAAAGAACACATTATACTATAAAGAGATGTTATCCTTTAACCCTGTAGTTTTTAACATTGACTGGATAAGTTATTTTTAACTTTATATTTCTAACATCTCCAGGCGAAGAAGGAATAAGAACACAACGTTAAGACGAATAACTTTAAAAAGTTAAGAGTAACTTATTTAAGCAAAGTTAAAAGTGTGGGGTTAAGGAATAACATCTCATAGTCTTTGAAAATGTAATATTAAGATTAATATCTCTCAGGTGTGTAGGTTTAGGATATAAGGTTAAGGTTAAACTCTCTTAGATAGATTAAAAA
>Ga0302300_1001269_pt1 | contig 14736 bp, 12 predicted proteins | sample III_Palsa_E1_1_FD_198756 | JGI IMG/M metagenome (GOLD analysis project Ga0302300, IMG submission 198756) | Peat permafrost microbial communities from Stordalen Mire near Abisko, Sweden - III_Palsa_E1_1 | ecosystem: Environmental > Terrestrial > Soil > Palsa > Peat permafrost | place: Sweden... | reverse complement strand
GTTTCTTTTCATCACAATGGTGATGCTATTATCAGTTATAACCATTACTTATGCCAATACACCTTGTTGCAATAACAAAATGAACCATTGTTCTGCATGTGCTCGTGGATGCGGCAAATCAAACTGCCTGGACTATTGCAGTAAAAGCTGCAAAGCTTCAGGGGAATGTACCACCAAATGCAAATAAACAACCGGCTGCCCCTTCGTTGGGGCGGCTATTGTTAAACGCGTTTCAAAGACGGGAATTTTATGAAAGTTATATTCACTTCAGGGATCACATGTCCTTATTGCGGCTTTAAAAAAACAGAAACAATGCCCACAGATGCCTGCCAGTTTTTTATGAGTGTACGCATTGCCTAAAAACTTTGAAGCCAATAAAAGGGGATTGTTGTGTTTTCTGCAGCTATGGAACTGTCAAATGCCAGCCGATGCAGGCCAATAAACTAAGCTGTTAGTTTTGAACAGCGAATATATTTTTAAGAATAGGGATGATAAAAAAGGGAGGAATAGTATAAAAATGTAATGCTGAATGACGTATTATACAACTTAAAGTTTTTGCATTATCACCCTTTCAACCATTACAACACTTTCAACAATTACAACCTTTTTATCTATTTTTGCATCATGATTGATTTGCCTGTAGTTCCTGTAAGCCAGCCACAACGCAAGCCCGACTGGCTTAGGGTAAAGCTGCCTGTTGGCAAGGAGTATGCCCATGTGCGCAGCTTAGTTGATACCCATAAATTGCATACCATTTGCGAAAGCGGCAATTGCCCTAACATGGGCGAATGCTGGGGCGCCGGTACTGCTACCTTTATGATATTAGGCAATATTTGCACACGCTCCTGCTCGTTTTGTGCCGTGGCCACCGGCAGGCCGCTGGCTGTTGATACCGATGAACCAAACCGTGTGGCAAATTCGGTTAAACTGATGCAGGTAAAACATTGCGTGATCACCTCGGTTGACCGCGATGATCTTAAAGACGGCGGCTCAATTATATGGGCAGAAACCATCAACGCCATCCGCAGGGAAAGTCCAGAAACCACACTGGAAACTTTGCTGCCCGATTTCAGGGGGGTATGGGAAAACCTGGAGCGCGTACTGGAAACAAGGCCTGAGGTAGTTTCGCATAACATTGAAACGGTAAGGCGTTTAACCCGTGAAGTACGCATACAGGCAAAATACGACCGCAGCCTGGAGTGTTTAAAGCACATTTCTCAAGCAGGATTGCGCACCAAATCAGGCATAATGCTTGGTTTGGGCGAAACAGAAGAAGATGTTTTGGAAGCTATGGGTGATCTGTTGCAGACAGGGGTGCAGATACTAACTTTAGGGCAGTATTTACAGCCAACCCGCAACCATCACCCGGTAATTGACTGGATACATCCCGATCAATTTAGCTTTTACAAACAAATTGGGTTAGATAAGGGTTTTAGGTATGTAGAAAGCGGGCCACTTGTCCGTTCGTCATACCATGCTGAAAAACACCTGTTTGAAATCTAATAATTCCTTTATATCTTCACTGCCTTGAGTAAGAGGAAAATATCATTAACTGAAGAAGAATTAGTGTTCGCACTAAGGAACCGGGAGAAAATCGCGGTTGAGGCTTTGTATGACATGTACTCATCATCACTATATGGCGTAATCTGCCGAATAGTAATTGATACCGCAACCGCCGAAGATGTTTTACAGGAAACCTTTGTAAAAATATGGCATTCCTTTTCGGGTTACAGTACCGAAAAGGGTCGTTTGTTTACCTGGATGGTAAATATTGCCCGTAATTTGGCCATTGATAAAATCCGTTCCAAAGATTTTAAGAACCAAAACAAAAACCAGGAACTGGAAAATAACGTAACTTTCATAGACGAACAAAGGAACACAGTTTACAAACCTGAGTTGCTTGGGATTAAGGATTTAGTGCAAACGCTGAAGCCGGAACAAAAGTCAATACTTGAATTGGTGTACTTTAAAGGTTATACCCACGTGGAAGCTGCCGATGAATTAGGCATCCCGCTGGGAACCATTAAAACACGTTTAAGGACGGCTATCCAGGAGCTCAGAAAACATTTTAATTGAAGGGTTACAAATAGAAGTGGAAGATATTAAAGCATATATTGAATCGGGGATACTGGAACTTTACGCCATAGGGGATTTAACCGCAAGCGAAAGGTTACACGTGGAGGAGATGCTTTCTAAACATCCGGCAGTGAAAGCCGAACTGGATGAAATAGAAAGCTCAATGGAAGCATATGCCTTAGCAAACGCAATTACACCGCCGGAAAAATTACGCGACCGTACTTTAAACAGCCTGCTGATAAATTTAGCCGACGACAGAAATTTTCCTGATAAAAAAGCAAAGCAACCTGTTAAGGATAATGTTATTGCTTTCCCGGCGCCAAAAGCAAACAGCTTTTTTAAATATGCTTTTGCCGCCTGCCTGGCATTATTGATATTAAGCGTTGCTGCTTTGATTGATATTTATAACCAGCTATCTGATGCTAATACGCAGCTGGTAGCCATGAATTCGCAAAACCAGAAATATACCAAAACGGTAAATTTTATGGACCACCAGTTAAACGTTTACCGCGATTCATCGTTTAAAACTGTTATTTTAAAAGGTACCGCCAAAAGCCCTGCATCTACCATGCTTGTTGCCTACAGCCCAATAAAAAAGGAAGTGATGATTGATATGGGCGACCTGAATTTACCTGCGAACGACCAGGCCCATCAATACCAGTTATGGGCCATTGTAGCCGGCAAACCCGTGGACTTAGGTGTTTTTGATAAAACCACTGACAGTTCCGACATGAAGATTATGAAATCGATTGCATCGGCCCAGGCCTTCGCCGTAACCCTAGAACCGCGCGGCGGCAGCGTTAACCCTACCATGAACCAGATGATGGTTATACGGATGCTTTAATCAGCGCAAAGTAACATATCTGTTAAAAAAGGTTAAACTACAAAGTATTACAACTCATCCTGTACTAAACATTTCTCTTGTTTCGTTTGTAACTATAATACGCTTTAAGCGTCTTATGTACATATTAAGATAGAGTATTTTGTTCTTTATAAGATCAGTTAATAGTTAAAAACGGTTGTATGATACTTGCAACCGTTTTTTTTATGGCTTTAATTTTGCCATAGTAAGTGGCAATTGCGCTACAATGCGGCCAGGCAACACCACATTCATGCGGTTAGGCATAGCCAGTTCATCACCCGCTTTACCGTGTACATAATTCCCAATAATACATGCCTCCGCCGGTGAATATTGCTGCGCCAATAATGAGGCAATAATCCCGGTAAGCACATCGCCCATCCCCCCGCTGGCCATAGCCGCGTTACTGGTCGAGTTAAAATAGGCTTTGCCATCAGGCGTGGCGCTTATGGTATAATCGTTTTTAAGCACGATACATATTTTATACTCCTTAGCCTTTACAATAGCTGTTTGCAGGCGCTCCCACCAGCTTTTATGTTCGCCAAATAGCCTGTCAAATTCCTTCATGTGCGGCGTTAAAATGCTGCCCGCAGGTATCAAACCCCAAAGTTCTTTATGCTCTGATATCAAATTAAGCGCATCGGCATCAATAACCACCGGCTTTTTATAATTGGTAAAAATATAAACCAGCAAAGCCAGCGAGCTTTCGTCATTACCCAAACCCGGGCCTATACCAATGGCGGTAAACTGGTCCCACTTTATTTCGGGCAAATCACTACCCTGGCGTATAATGGCCATAATTTCGGGCATATAACTATTTAAGGCGGTAAGCCCGCTTTCGGGTATGCAGGCTGTTGTTAAACCCGTGCCAGCCTGCGCACACGCCGAAGCGCAAAGCAATGCCGCCCCCATGGTTTTGGCCTGTCCGGCTACCATTAAAGCGTGCCCGTAAGTGCCTTTATTGCTAAACTTATGGCGTGGTTTAATCATTTTGCGGATATCCTTCTCCTCCACAAACTGGTACGGCGAATTTAGCGAGCGTAAAAACCCTTCATCAATACCAATATTCACCGCCTCCCAGCAATTAATAACCGGCCCCGATTCAGGCAGTAAAAAATTAATTTTCGGCTGCTGAAAAGTGATAACCAAATCGGCCTTTAAAACGGTGGCATCGGCATCAACCACGCCTTCGGTAAAAAAACCGGTAGGTACATCCACAGCCACAACCGTTTTTTGTAATTGGTTAAGGCGCTTAACTAACTTTAAATAATCGCCTTTTAAGGGTTTGTTTAGGCCGCTGCCCAGCATGGCATCAATCAGTATATCGCTGTCTTCGGCAGGCAGTTCATCTTTTGGCTTTATTTCGGTTACCTGCACGGTTTTTTGCAGCTTTTTAAGGTTGGCGTTAAAATCATCCGATGCCTTATCCGAAAACCGGGTTATTTTAACGTTGATGGCTTTATAATGATGGTCGTGCAACATCCTGGCTATAGCCAGCCCGTCGCCGCCGTTGTTGCCCGTGCCACAATACACCGAAACAGGCTGTTTTTTATCCGGGAAATGATTTACAAACCAGCCCACAAAAGCCTTAGCCGCCCGCTCCATTAAATTAACCGAACTTATGGGTTCATGGGCAATAGTATAAGCGTCCGCTTCGCGGATTTGTGACGAGATAAGTAATGGCAGCATATAGCCTAAAGTTAGGATTATTGTGTTTTGTTTTACACCGCTTTAAAGAATATTGTATTTTAGTGGTGAAGAGTGTAATTGCCGTAGTTTGTATAAGCAACTTAAAGCAGGCGCAAAACGTAATGGTGTTATCGCTGTAATTATTAAAAACCTTAACAATGAAATATTTAATCCTGTTTATCCCCGTATTGTTTGTTTTACAGGCATCGGCACAAACCACCATTAAGCAGGATACTGCTATTGAGCAAATGGTTAATGAAGTATCGGCAAAAAACATTGAGGCCAACATACGCAAACTGGTAACCTTTAAAACCCGCCATACCTTAAGCGATACCACCAGCAAAACCGAAGGCAGTGGCGCGGCCCGCAACTGGATAAAGGGCCAAATGGAAAAATATGCCCTGGCATCGGGCGGCAGGATGGTGGTACAGTTTGATACCTTCACCCAGCCCAAAGGTGAGCGGATAGATAAACCCGTAAAGCTTAAAAACATACTGGCCATTTTAAAAGGTACCGACCCTAACGATACGCGCGTTTACATTGTATCCGGCCATTACGATTCGCGGGTTACCGATGTAATGAACCCCAACGCGGTTGAGCCGGGCGCTAATGATGACGCTTCGGGCACCGCGGTATCTATGGAACTGGCAAGGGTAATGGCCACAAGGCATTTTCCGGCGACGATTATATTCATGTCGGTAGTTGGCGAGGAGCAAGGCTTGTACGGCTCTACCAATGTGGCTAAACGGGCAAAGGCAGAAAATTGGAATGTTGATGCCATGCTAAACAACGATATTGTTGGCAATACTCACGGCATGGAAACCGATTTAAAAGATAACCGCAGTGTGCGGGTATTTAGCGAAGGCGTGCCCTCTGTTGCTGCCACAAATGCAAAGCAGGTAGCAGGCCTCATTGCCCTGGGTGGCGAAAATGACAGCCCCTCGCGCGAGCTGGCCCGCTATGTAAAAGAAACCGCCGAACGTTATGTCGACCAGCTGGATGTGAAACTCATATACCGCCGCGACCGCTACTTACGCGGTGGCGATCATTTGCCCTTTTTGGCTCAGGGTTTTACTGCAGTAAGGTTTACCGAAATGAACGAAGATTTTACCCGTCAGCACCAGGACGTGCGCACAGAAAATGGTGTAAATTACGGCGACCTGCCCGATTTTGTTGATTTTAACTATGTGCAAAAAGTTGCCCGCATGAACCTGAGCGTACTGGCCAACCTTGCCCTGGCCCCCGCCGAACCCGAAAATGTGGGAATAGTAACCAGCGGCTTAACCAATAAAACTATATTAAAATGGGATGCCCCAAAAACCGGCAAAAAACCCGCGGCTTATTATGTGCTGATGCGCGAAACCATAAGCCCTTATTGGGAAAAGAAATTTTATGTAACCGATACTACTGCCACCCTCAGTTATTCAAAAGATAATTACTTGTTTGCGGTACAGTCGGTAGATGCTGATGGGCACGAAAGTTTGCCGGTGTTTCCGAAACCTATAAGGTAAGTATTATAGCTGAATAAAAAGATTTACCGAAGTCATTTGCGTTAGTTGAAGTTTTAACTATTTTTAATAATTATTACCTAAAATTATCACAATGGCTTTTGGCTTCACTCCTAAATTTGAACAAGACCTCGACCTGAATGGCCTCGACCCCAAACATTACCTGGCAATTGCTTTAGATACTGCAAACCAGTTGGGTTGGAAAATTAATTATACAAGCAAAAGCGGGTTTATAGCTTTTATCGGCGGCGGTTTTTTTGTGACGATGGAAGAATTTCGTGTAGTATTGCACGAAACCAAAGTTTTTATTACAAGCAAAAATGCAGGCACCGGCATGTACGACCGGGGTAAAAATAAAAGGCATGTCAACCTTTTTATCGAAACTTTTGAAACCGTACAAGCATCGTTAACAGAGCAGCAAATAGATGAAAAGGTTACAGAATTAGCGCCGGTTTTTAATTCGGTTGAAGAGGATAAACTGTCAGGGCCACCTCCCGATTTTCAGGATAACGTTAAATCTTTCTTTTCCATCTTTAAAGGCTATTTTGTAACCCCGCTTATTATTGATGCCAACATACTTGTTTTTGTATTAATGGTAATGTCGGGCGTAAGCTTTTTTCTACCCGGCAATGAAGACCTTTTAAGGTGGGGAGCTAATTTACGTTCACTTACCCTGGAGGGCCAATGGTGGCGATTAATAACAAATATCTTTTTGCATATCGGAATTATCCACTTGCTATTTAATATGTATGCGCTATTATATATCGGCATATTACTTGAACCATACCTCGGGAAAATAAGATTTGCCGCCGCTTATTTGTTCACTGGCGTAATAGCAAGTTTAACAAGCATTTATTGGCATTCTTTTACTATTAGTGCAGGGGCATCGGGGGCTATTTTTGGTATGTATGGTGTTTTTTTGGCTATGCTAACTACCAACTTTATTGATAAATCTATGCGCAAGCCTTTTTTAATAAGCATTAGTGTTTTTGTGGCGTATAATTTAATGAATGGGATGAAAGATGGCATTGATAACGCAGCCCATCTCGGAGGTTTAGTAAGTGGTTTAGTAATAGGATATGCCTACTATCCAAGTTTAAATAAACCATCATCAGCAGGGCTTAAATATGCAACCCTTGCATTGCTGGCTATCGCATTTTTTTGTACATCATTTACGGTTTATCGCAGCATACCCGATGATTATGCAAAATACCAGGCTTATATGCAGGATTTTGCCAACAATGAGCAAGTCGCGCTATCTGTATTTAAATTGCCGCCAAACACTCCAAAAACCGAAGTAATTGAAGCATTAAAAGAAAAAGGGATTAAGAACTGGGTTGATAACTTAGCGTTGGTAGCTAAAATGAAGCAGCTCGATAATATGCCTGCAGCTTATTTTGGGAAAAATGATAAATTAAAACGGTATTGCGAACTCAGGATTAAAAGTTATAACGATATTATTGTTGATTTTGGGCAGGATACTAAACAGTATAAAACAGAAATTGATTCTTGCAATACGCAGATGACAGCAATAATTGATAGTTTAAAAAATGATAACTGACCACCAGATTAATGGCAATCTATCATTTCTTACCACAAATTATCCTTGCTGATAGAGCAAACTGTTTTGACTAAACTAACCCCTTTAAAAAATAACGAGGTAGCGTGCCTGGTGTTGCATGCCATTTCATCTGTTTTTTGTTGAAACTGGTAGCTAACGCCTATAATTAGCGCAAACATTACCGGGACCAGCAACAGTACAAATGGATTTGATTTGGTAATTAACTTTTTCATTGTGAGTGATTTGATAGTACAAAGGAATATTAATTATCCCGCTCACTAAAAAGATTTAGACCAATACCCCTAATTTATAGACGAACGCCTATATATCCGTATTAACCGTTGATAGCCCATTTTTGCCAGTTCATCGAAAAAAGGTATAGCTATATATAAAATATGAGCAATAACTGCCTCAAAATATTACATTTGAGCTAATGAAAACCGGCTGGCAAATATTCTGGCATATATTTTTTTGGTTAAGCCTGATAACACTGTTTGTGTACATAGTGCATAACGATATAAAAATGGGTAGTAGCCAATTACTTATCCTGTTTCTACTATATCCCGCTATTAACATCGGCTTGTTTTATTTAAACTTCCTGGTGTTTATTCCCGCGTTTTTAGATAAAAAGAAGTATAGCATTTATGCGCTGGTAATCGGTATCACCATTATCATTTTCGGCCTGGGTAAATATGGCGTAGGGCTAATGTTTAAGCAATATGTGCTGGTGCACATGAAAGAGGAGATTAGCTTTTGGTCGTACTTTGTAAGCACCTTAATTACCAGCCTTATATTTATATTTTTAAGCATCGTACTTAAATTTACTAATGATTGGTTTTTGAACGAACGCATACAGCGCGATTTGGAAAACCAGCGTCTTAGCGCCGAACTCTCTTTCCTGAAATCGCAGATAAACCCGCACTTTTTATTTAACTCGCTCAACAGTATTTATTCACTGGCCTACCAGCGCTCGGAAACCACGCCCGAAGCTATCCTCAAACTATCAGAAATCATGCGCTACATGCTGTATGAGTGTAATGATAATAAGGTATCGCTGGTTAAAGAGCTGCAGTATTTACAAAACTATATCGACCTGCAAAAAATAAGGTTCGGCAAAAAATCATATATCGATTTTAAAGTAAGTGGCAAGGTTGCCGATGAACAAATTGTACCCTTATTGCTCATCGCTTTTATCGAAAACGCCTTTAAACATGGCGTGGCAAATGACCCGGTATCGCCTATTCGTTTGTTAATTGATGTGGCTGAAGAACACCTGTATTTTTACGCGCAAAATAAAAAGCACAACAGCAACCGCGACAGTATGGGCGGTATCGGCCTAAATAATGTTAAGCGCCGGCTCGATTTACTTTATCCCGGAAAATATAACCTTACCATCACCGATGATAATGATACCTACACTTGTGAATTATCCTTACTTTTATAAATCAGCTATATTCTTCTTTAATTGGTAAACTATTGCTTAATTCTTTAAAAAACAGCATTTAATAGTCTGCATTTTCGCAATGGGAAATTGTTTCTTAATCATTAATTAACCGGTTGTTTTTACTAATTAAAAAATAAACATAAAAGCTTTAAATGCTAATAAAGTATTTTATATTAGAGAACCTTAATTTCACTTAAATCTGGTTACCAATGCGTTTTGCTTGTTTAATTGTTACGTACACTTCGCCGCAGCAAACCAAAAGACTGATTGACAGGCTTAACAACGGCGATTTTGACTTTTACATACACGTTGATAAAAAACTGCCGCTGGAAAGCCACAAAGATTTATTTGATTATCCTAACGTATTTTTTGTTAAAGACCGTATTGATGTTAAATGGGCAGGCTACACCGTTGTCGAGGCTTCGTTTAACGGCATCAGGGATATTATAGAATCGGGCAGGGAATACGCGTTTATCAATTTATTAAGCGGGCAGGATTATCCTTTAAAATCTGCCGATTATATCAGCAATTTTTTAAAGCAGTTTGCCGGCAAACAATTAATTAAGCACTGGGATTTTGAAACCGAATGGGACGAGGCTTTTGCCCGCATAAACAAATATCATTTTACGGATAAGGGCTTTAAAGGCAGGTACCTGCTGCAGCGTATAATTAACGCCCTGGTAAGGCGCAGGCCGCCCACCAACCTGCGTTTTTACGGCACCAGCTCTACCTTTTGGACGTTAACCCCCGATTGTGCCTTATATGTGATGAGCTACGTCAAAAGCCGCCCTAAATTAAACCGCTTTTTAAAATATACCTGGGGCAGCGATGAGTTTATTTTTCAAACCATTATCCTTAACTCGCATTACCGCAATAGTGTGATTAATGAAAATTACAGGTATATTGATTGGTCGGGCGGCGGCAGCCATCCAAAGCTTTTGATTACCGAAGATTTTGAAAAAATAATAGCCACAGACAATATACTGGGCCGAAAATTTAATATGGATGTTGATGCCCATGTATTAGACCTGCTTGATGAGCATAATAATGTAACCGTTAACAATGGCGTACCTAATTGAACTAAAAACTTTTACCGACCCGCGCGGATCGCTTAACTCTATCGACAAGGTATTGCCTTTTGATATAAAAAGGCTGTATTACATTTATAACGTAAACGAATCATTAAACCGTGGCGGCCACCGGCATTTTGAAACTGTTGAAGGATTGATATGCATGCATGGCAGCTTTACGGTATTAATTGATAACGGCCGCGAAAAAAAGGAATATTTTTTAAACACACCCTCGCAAGTGCTGCTAATGGAAATTGGCGATTGGCACGTAATGTATGATTTAAGCCCCGATGCGGTACTGATGGGCATGGCATCAACCAATTACGACCCTAAAGATTATGCTTACGAACCTTTAAGCTTTAGCTAAGCAATAAGTATATGATCCCGTACGAAAACCTCAAGCGCCTAAATGCCCCCTTCGTAAATAAATTTCACGAAAGGTTTACAAAAGTGCTTGATAAAGGCCATTATATATTGGGCGATGAACTGGAAGCTTTTGAAAAAGAGTTTGCCGCATACCATTCCCTACCCTACTGCGTTGGCGTTTCAAACGGCTTGGATGCGCTTATACTTTCGTTAAAAGCATGCAATTTCCCGGCAGGCAGCGAGGTTATTGTGCCATCAAACACTTATATAGCCAGCATTTTAGCCATTTTGGCCTGCCAGTTAACTCCCGTGCTGGTTGAACCCGACATTGCAACCTATAATATCGACCCAACAAAAATCGAAGAAGCTATAACTAATCGCACCAAAGCTATTATGGCAGTGCATTTATACGGCAAATGCTGCGATATGGAGCCCATAACCGCGCTTATAGATAAATATCGCCTGGTGCTGGTAGAAGATTGCGCGCAAAGCCATGGCGCTACTTATAAAGGTAAGCTTTCGGGTACATTTGGCGGCTTTGGCGCATTTAGTTTTTATCCTACAAAAAACCTTGGCGCCCTGGGCGATGCCGGCGCCGTTATCTGTGAAAATGAGCAGTACAAGCATACGCTGATGCAATTGCGTAATTATGGCTCCGAGCGTAAATATTATAACGATATCCTGGGCTTTAATAACCGCCTGGACGAAATACAGGCTGCGTTTTTAAGCGTCAAACTGCCGCATTTGGATAAAATGAATGCCCACCGCAACAAACTGGCGCGTATGTATTTTGATACCCTGCGCGGCAAATTTATTTTGCCCGTCCACAATCCGGATTACTACGATGTTTTCCACATCTTCAATATCAGGCATGAAAAGCGGGACGATTTACAGGCATATCTATTAAAAAAAGGCATCGGGACTGTTATACATTACCCTGTGCCGCCGCATAAGCAAAAGGCGCTGGAGGGCACAAAAGGCATGAAACACTCGTACCCAATTGCCGAAGAGATACATGAAACTACCCTGAGCATCCCCTGCTCTTTTTGCCATACCGAAGATGAGGTAGCGCAGGTAATTGAAGCCTTAAATAAATTTTAAGCCATGCAAACGGTGGATTTGGTTTTTATCGGCAGCGGCATAGCCTGCACGGCTACACTTACCGAAGTATTTACCAGGTTAATTGATACTCCGCCCAAAAAACCCATCTCCATAACTGTTATCGAAAAGCACCATGAGTTTTGGCTGGGCATACCCTATGGCAGCCGCTCGTCGGTTAACGCGCTTACCATTACCTCTATAGCCGATTTTTTTACTGACGAAGAAAAAAGGCTCAAGTTTTTCGAATGGTTTAAGCAAAATAAAGCTGAGTTGATTGCTTTATATACAGAAAAAGGCGGACTAACAGCCACGCAATGGCTCAATAGAAATGGCGAAGCAATAGAACGTGAAAACTGGAAGGATGTGTACATGCCGCGTTTTATTTTTGGCAAATATTTTCATGAAATATTCCGGGGTTTACTAAAAACGATTAAGGAAAAAAACCTCGCCGAGGTTAGTTTGATAAATGCTGAAGCCATTGATACAAAACCTGGTGAAAACAACCTATACCAGGTTATCTATGAAAATGAAGATAAAACTACAGGCATTATAACCGCCAAAAAAGTAATCATAGCCACAGGATCGGCGCCGGTTAAAGGTTTTGGCGAAGCTTTTACACCCGGTACCGGGATAACTTATATAAACGACCTGTATAGCCCCGGCGCGGAAATCAACTTAAAAAAACTTGCCGGTGCGCTTGCTGCGGCGAAAGAAAACGAAAGAAATGTACTGGTAATAGGTTCCAACGCCAGCAGCATTGAGTTTTTATACCTGCTTGCGGGCTTGCCTGCTATAACCGGGCTCATTAAACAGCTGGTAGTAATTTCGCGCAGCGGCTTGCTGCCCTATCATATTATCAACAAAAAGCTGGACGATTACCCCTGCCCAAACCTCGACCGCGTTAAAGCCGAAGGTAACTACAACATCAAATCACTGGTAGCTGCAGCCATGGCCGATTTAACGCCTGCCGTAAAGGATGGAGTAATTGTTGCCTATATCGATAGGATTATTGGTTATACCATAGAGCTGTTACAGGCTTTGGACGAGGATGCCAAGAAACAATTTTTGGGTATATACGGCATGCAGTTAAGCAATTTGTTCAGGCGTTCGGGTAAGGACTATAAAGGCGGCGCGGCCCAATTACTCGGGTTGGATAAACTCATCTTGCTTAAAGGCGGGTATAAGCATGTCGAGGCAAGCGCAACAGGCGGCATATTGCACTATACCGATACAGACAGCAGCGCAGAGAAACTATACCCTGCGTCTTTTAAAGTAATTATTAACTGCACCGGCTCCAATAATCTCAATCAATCTGCAAGCAGGCTTATTTATAGCCTGGTGCATAACAAAATTGCGGCGGCTAATTTATCGGGCAAAGGCTTTTATGTAAACGAAAATTTTGAAGCTGCGCCAAACCTGTATGTAATTGGGCCGCTGCTGGGCGGCAATATGAACAAGCGCATACACTTCTGGCACCTCGAAAATGCTTCACGCATTATGTACCTGGCACCTTTTTTGGCAGATTGTTTGCTTGAAAGGTAATCATGGTTTACCCATTGTAAAAGTTTTAATCTATAGTTTTCTATTAGGCACATAAAAGCTATATTGGGCAATCAAAAATATAATCGTTTAATTAATAGCCACCTATGCGTTTTGCCTGTTTAATTGTAACCCATACTTCGGTGGCTTTAACTTCCCGCATGGTTAAGAAGCTGGATAATGGCGATTTTGACTTTTACATCCATCTTGATAAAAAAGTAAAGCTGGAAACACATAGCGAGTTGTTAAACCTGCCGAACGTTACCTATGTTAAGGACCGCCTTGATGCTAATTGGGCAGGCTTTACCGTTGTTGAAGCTTCATTTAAATGTTTAAGGGAAATAGCGGCATCGGGCATTGAATATGACCATATTATCATGATGAGCGGGCAGGATTATCCTGTAAAATCAGCTGATGATATCAGCGCTTTTTTAGCCGGAAAGGCGGGCAAACAATTAATTAAGCACTGGGACTTTGAAACCGAATGGGACGAGGCTTTTGCACGGATAGAAAAATTTCATTTTACTGATAAAACCTTTAAAGGCCGCTACCTGGTGCAACGCCTGGCCAATTTCTTTATTAAACGCAAACCACCCACAAACATGCGCTTTTACGGCCGCAACTCAGCTTATTGGACATTAACGCCCGATTGCGCCATGTATGTGATGAATTATGTTAACCAGCGCCCAAAGTTTAAACGTTTTTTGAAATGGTCGTGGGGCGCCGACGAGTTTACTTTCCATACCCTTATCATGAACTCGCATTATTCAAAACAGGTGGAAAATAATGATTACAGGTATATTGATTGGTCGGCACGCGACGTCCATCCCAAATGGCTGAGTACGGAAGATTACGATAAAATTGTAGCTACCAATGATTTATTTGCCCGCAAATTTAATACGGATATGGACACCAATATTTTAGATAGGCTGGACAACCGCCCTCCTGATAAGCATTAACCGGCAGCGGATAGTGCCATGATTGTTAAAAAAACACAAATCTTATCGTCCTCATCCTAAATTCCACTAATTCTGATTAGTTTTATACCCATGATCAGATGCCTTGTTGTTGATGATGAGCCTTTGGCGCTGCATATTGTTGAGGATTATATTTCCAAAGTGCCTTTTTTAAAATTGGTTAAGGCTACTACCAATCCTATCGAGGCGCTTACCCTGGTACAGGAAGGTAATGTCGACCTGGTTTTCCTGGACGTACAAATGCCCGAACTTACCGGTATACAATTCCTGCGCATTGCCAATGCTAAAGCCAAGGTTATTTTAACCACTGCCTACCCCGAGTACGCGCTGGAAGGTTATGAGCTTGATGTAATTGATTACCTGCTTAAACCCATCGCTTTCGATCGTTTTTTTAAGGCGGTGCAAAAGGCGCAGGGCATCATAAATCCCTCGCAAAAGCCTGTTGCCGCACCCGAGCCACAGCAGCAAAATGATTTTTTAAGCGATTTTATTTTTGTTAAAAGCGAGCACAAAATACAAAAGGTATACCTGCGCGATATTTTGTTT
>Ga0302300_1001268_pt1 | contig 14751 bp, 9 predicted proteins | sample III_Palsa_E1_1_FD_198756 | JGI IMG/M metagenome (GOLD analysis project Ga0302300, IMG submission 198756) | Peat permafrost microbial communities from Stordalen Mire near Abisko, Sweden - III_Palsa_E1_1 | ecosystem: Environmental > Terrestrial > Soil > Palsa > Peat permafrost | place: Sweden... | reverse complement strand
CCACATTTCGTTTTCGAGGCGGCCGTACTCGCTATAGGGATCCTGATAGCGGCCGACCTCTTTTCCCAAGCGTTCTGCGTAGAGCGCCCAGCCTTCGACGAAAGCGGTGTAACCGGCGTGCTTGCGGAACTCAGGGAGGTCGGGTAATTCCTGAGCGAGCGAGATCTGCAGATGATGTCCGGGGATGCCTTCGTGGTAGGCGATGGCCTCAATATTTAATGTGAGGCGGTGTTCGGGGTCCCATTCGTTTACGTTGATGTGGCCTGGGCGCGAACCATCCGCAGTGCCGTCGGTATAGTCGGCCGGAACGGCATCTTTGGAACGCGAAGCTTCCATGGGAATGACTATAAGTTTGCTCTTGGGAAGATGACCGAAGAGCTTGGGGAGTTCGGGCTCCATTTCGCGCACGTAGTTGGCGTAGAGGTCGAGGATCTGCGGGCCGGAAGTGCCGTAGAAGCGGCGGTCGTTTTTAATGTGGTCGTTCAGGGTGGCGAGATCATTGAATCCGAGCTTGTGTGCGAGGGAAAGCATCTCGGCTTCGGTTTCGTCCACTTGCTTAAGGCCGATTTCGTGAATTTGTTCCGGGGTCAGATCGGTTGTGGTCATCTGGCGAATTTCGAATCGGTAGCGTGCCGCTCCGTCGGGGAGGGACCAAACACCGGGTTCGGTGCGTCCATGCGGCGCGTAGTCCTTGCGCACGAAGTCGGCGAAATGCTGATAAGCGGGAACGACCTGCTCGTTGATAGCTGCGAGCACCGCTTCGCGAAGCTGCTTCTGCTCCGGCGCGGTGACGCTCGAAGGAAACGATTTCAGCGGCGTGGCAAACGGACTGCTCTCGCCAGGCTTGGCAGCGATGTCGTCTGCTTCCGCGGCGACTTTCTCAAGGAGATAGCGCGGAGGCATTAGGCCGTCCAGCATGCCTTGGCGCATGTTCGCGATCACTTGACTGAACAAGCGCGGGACCTGGTTCAGGCGCGCGACGTAGTTGCGATAGTCGGCGACCGTTTTGAACGGAGTTAGTACAACCAAATCCGGGAGATCCAGATGCGGGCCATCCATTTGATTGACGGGCATCTCCCAATTTCTGAATTGGGAGCCTGCGATTTGCTCGCGGAGCGCGCGCATCATTAACTGACGGCTGAGCGCGTCTTGCGGAGGAAGAGTTGCGGGGTTGATGGCTTCGAAGCGAGCTAGGAAGTTGCGGCTTTGTTGCAAATCGGATTGGAAGAACTGAGGAGAGTTGTCACTGAGGCGATCGTTGTAACGGGGGTCGCCTAGCGCCGTGGCCCACTCCGGGTTGGTGCGCAAGGTGTATTGCCACTCTTCGTCGAACAGGGAGCGGAGCTGATCGCGGGGGCTCTCAGCGGCAGCCGGAGTCGCGGCGTGGGTCTGAGCGTGTGAGGTTTGCACCGGCACCGGGGTGAAAACGCAGACCAGAACTATCAAGGTAATGACGGGACGAACGAAGGAAGTCATGTTTTGTTTTCTCCGCTTTCGAAAGGCGCGCTGTATTTCTCGAAGCGTCACTTTTCGGGACTCATCTTACTAAGCCGCGGCGGCGAGGCGGTAGAAACTTAGGGCGGCGTCGCCCTGTTCGAGGAGGCGAGTGCGTTCGAGGCGGTCGAAGCGCTCGGGCAGATCCAGCTTTGAGCTGTGTTCGGCGATAACGATGCCGCGCGGGGCGACGAGATGCGATGCGTCAAGATATTCGAGGAGGTCCGCATAGCCGGCGTCGGCATAGGGCGGGTCGAAGAAAATGAAGTCGGCGATCAGGTGGCGAGCGGCGAGTTTATCGAGGCCACGCAGGGCATTGGCTGAGATTACTTCCACGCCGGTGCGAATATCGAGGGATTCGAGGTTCTGGCGCACCAGGCTAACGCAGTCGGGATCGCGGTCAATGAAGAAAACTTCGCGCGCGCCTCGGCTGACGGCTTCGATTCCGATCGCGCCAGTGCCGGCGTACAAGTCGATGAAGAGCGAGTCTTCGACGGAAGGGCCGAGGATGTTGAAGAGCGTTTCGCGCAGGCGGTCGCTGGTGGGGCGGATGCCCAGGAAGCCTGGAGTTCTCAGTTGGCGGCTGCGGTATTTTCCGGCGATTACGCGCATGATTTAGTTAGACGCGGCGATCAATAATTTAACCTAACTTTCGTTTTCCAGGTGCGGAGACAGGAAATTATCCCACGGAGGCGAGCTGGTAGCGTTTGTGCCAGGCGGCGCTAAACGATTCCAGACGCGCGACCACCTCGGCGGCTTTGGCGGGATCTTCGGCGAGGGCGAAGGCTTCGCGGCGCGCGAACTCGAGGAGTTCGTGGTCGCGCAAAGGCTGGGCGACTGAGAAGGCGGCGTCGCCATGCTGGCGTGTGCCGAAGAATTCGCCGGGGCCGCGCAACTTTAGGTCGCGTTCGGCGATTTCGAAACCGTTGGATGTGGCGACCATGGTTTCCAGGCGCGCTTGCGCGTCTCCGGTGATTTTCTTTGGCGCGATCAGGATGCATTGAGATTTCTCGGTGCCGCGGCCGATTCTTCCGCGAAGCTGGTGGAGTTGCGCGAGGCCAAATCGGTCGGCGTGCTCAATGACCATCATGGTTGCGTTGGGGACGTCCACGCCGACTTCGATTACGGTGGTGGCGACGAGGATTTGAATTTCGTTGCGGCGGAATTGCTCCATTACGGCGTCTTTCTCGTCGTTCTTCAGGCGGCCGTGAAGCAGACCAACACGCAATTTGGGAAATACGTTTTTCGCCAAGCGCTCGAACTCGGCGGTGGCGGCTTTCAGTTCCTGCTTGGATTCCTCGATTACGGGATAAACGATATAAGCTTGGCGGCCTCGCGCAATTTCGCGGCGGAGGAATTCCCAGACGCCCGGGAGCTGTGTCTCTTCGCTCCAGCGAGTTTCGATAGGGGTGCGTCCGGGAGGCATTTCATCAATCACGGAGAGATCGAGGTCGCCATAGAGCGTGAGAGCAAGCGTGCGCGGGATGGGAGTAGCGGTCATCACAAGAACGTGCGGAGAATCGCCCTTCTCGGTGAGGCGCTTGCGCTGGAGGACGCCGAAACGATGCTGCTCGTCCACGATGACCATGCCCAGCTTTTTGAATATGACGGGATTTTCAATCAAGGCATGCGTGCCGACGATAATTTGTGCTTCGCCGCTTTCCGCGCGCGCTAGCGCGGAATCTTTCACTGATTTCGATCTGCCGCTTACGATCAATTCGACGCCGTAACCGGCGTTCTTAAAAATGCGGCGGGCGGAAAGATAATGCTGGGCGGCAAGAATTTCGGTGGGCGCCATTAGGGCGACTTGGTAGCCGTTCTCGATGACGATTGTGGCGGCTTCGAACGCGACAATTGTCTTACCGCTGCCGACATCGCCTTCGAGGAGACGGTGCATGGGATAGGGGTGTTCGAGATCTGCGGCGATTTCGACGAGGACGCGTTTTTGGGCGGAAGTGGGCTTGAAGGGAAGGATGCGTTTCACTGCTTCGCGGATTTTTTCTTCGCGGACGCGCATGGCGATGCCCTTTTGAACGTGATCGCGCGAACGGCGGAGAGCGAGGGCGAGTTGGTAGTAGAAAAACTCTTCGAAGATCAGGCGGGTTTGCGCGGGGCTGCGAAAACTGTTCAGCAACTCGATGCTCTCGTTCTTGGGAGGGAAGTGCGCGTAGAGCAGGGCGTCGCGGCGAGATGGAAAGCGATAACGCTCGAGGATTTCGGGGGGAAGCGCGTCGGGAATGTTGCCGTCGAAATTGTTCAGCACGGTGTAAATAATTCGGCGGAGCATTCGCGAACTGATGCCGCCGAGGGCTTCGTAGATTGGGACGATACGGCCCACTTCGGTGGAATCGGTTGCGGCGGTTTCGGCGGCGCCTACGGATTCGATTTGCGGATTCACCATTTCAAGGCGCGCGGGGCGGTAAGGATCCACTTCCACTTTTCCGTGCAGAACGAAACGGCGGCCTTCTTTCATGGTGGCTTCGAGGTATGCGCCGTGGAAGAAGCGGGCGTGGAGAGTGCCGGAACCGTCGCGAAAGGAGGCGTGGAATATTGCAGCGCGGCCGCGCGCGAAGCGAACAGTGCCGCCTCCGCCGGCGGTGACTTCCGCGAGGATGGTGTGCACCTGGCCGGGAATAATTTCCGCGATGGGCGTGAAACGGATGCGGTCTTCGTAACGGAAGGGAAGATAGCCGAGCAAATCGCCGACGGTGGGCAAGCCGCGCTCTTCGAGGATTGCGGCGCGGTGCGGGCCGACGCCTCGGAGATATTTCACCGGATTGGTTAAAGAGACGCTCATGGGTTCAAGGGCAGCGGGCAGTTGCTGATGGTCAGGCGCAACGGGACTCGCAGGACTTTTATACCACTGTCGGCGGAACCACAAGCTGCCCCAGTTCGTTGACTTGATTCCCGGCGGGCAATAAGATGTGCTGCACGTGCCAGCCACCGACTCGCTGATCGGCACCACACTCTCGCACTACCGCATCGTCGAAAAGCTCGGCGGCGGTGGTATGGGCGTGGTCTACAAGGGTGTGGACACGCGGCTGGACCGCGCCGTCGCCTTGAAATTCCTGCCGCAGGATTTGGCGCACGACCTTCAGGCACTCGAACGATTTAAGCGGGAAGCAAAAGCTGCTTCCGCGCTGAATCACCCCAACATCTGTACGATCCACGACATCGGCGAGCAAGATGGTCAGGCGTTCATTGTGATGGAGTTTCTGGATGGTGTGACGCTCAAGCATCGCATCGCTGGAAAGCCCGTCGAGACGGACGTTCTGGTCGATTTGGCCATCGAGATCGCCGACGCCCTCGACGCCGCTCACGCCGAAGGCATCGTCCACCGGGACATCAAGCCTGCCAACATTTTCGTCACCAAGCGCGGTCACGCCAAAATTCTGGACTTCGGATTGGCCAAGGTCACAGCCGCGCCGGTGTCCGGTTCTTCCAGCCGAGTAGCCTCGGCGCATTCGATGACGGCTACCGTCGATGAGCGGGACCTCACGAGCCCGGGCTCGACGCTCGGCACCGTCGCTTACATGTCGCCGGAGCAAGCGCGTGCCAAGGAACTGGACGCGCGGAGCGATTTATTCTCCTTCGGCGTTGTGCTGTACGAGATGGCGACGGGCATGCTTCCGTTTCGCGGAGAAAGTTCGGCGGTTATTTTCAAAGCCATTCTGGATGCCACGCCTACGCCGGCAGTGCGGCTGAATCCCGATGTGCCGCCGAAGCTCGAGGACGTCATCAACAAGTGTTTGGAAAAAGATCGCAACCTGCGCTACCAGCACGCCTCAGAAATGCGCACCGATTTGCAACGCCTGAAGCGCGACACTGACACGGGGCGATCCGCAAATTCTCCTGCGGGAGCCGCGCAGAGCGACTCCGGCGATTCCGCGAGCCCGGCCTCCGTGGGGATGGCCTCCTTGGCCGGGAGCTCGGAATCTGGGCGCTCGGCGGCTTCCGATTCGGAAATCGCCGTTGGACTGGCGGCCCGGCATAAGAAGAAATTGATTGCAACGGCGGTTGTGGCGCTGCTGGCGATAGCGGGTTTGGGACTCGGGGCGTACCGCTGGCTTGCGCCGCACTCAGGTTCCGGCATTGATTCCCTGGCGGTATTGCCGTTCGCCGATTCGAGCGGAAACGGAGACGCGGATTATCTCAGCGACGGCTTGACGGAGTCGCTGATCGACAGCTTGGCGCACGTGCCGCAGTTGAAAGTGAAATCCCGTAATTCCGTGTTCCGCTACAAGGGCAAAGATGTTGACCCGCAGAAGGTGGGGGAGGAATTGGCGGTTGATGCATTGCTTACCGGCAGGGTTGCGCAACGCGGGGACACACTCCTGGTCAGTGTTGACCTCACCAAGGTTCAGGACAATACGGAAATCTGGGGTGAGCATTACGAAAGCAAAGCTTCTGAGGTTATCGCGTTGCAGCAGCAAATCGCGGGCGACATTGCGAACAAGTTGCGTGCAAAGTTGAGCGGAACGGAAAAAGAGCAGGTCACGAAGCAAGGCACGCAGAACCCGGACGCTTATGAGCTGTATTTAAAGGGGCGTTACGCATGGAACAAACGAACGCCTTCAGACATTGCCAGCGCAATCTCCTTTTTCAATCAAGCCATCGCAAAGGATCCCGGTTACGCATTGGCGTATTCGGGTCTGTCCGATGCCTACACCGTCTTGCCTGAATATGGCGGCGCGCCCAGCGAAGTTTATCCGAAGTCGAATGCCGCCGCGCGCAAAGCACTGGAGTTGGACGGGACCCTGGCTCATCCCCATGCTGTACTTGGCAGCAACGAAATGGAGTACGACTGGGACTTTGCCGGAGGAGAGGCCGAGTACAAGAAGGCTCTCGAGCTTGACCCGAACGACGCCAGCGCACGCATGTGGTACGCACAGGATATTGGCTTGATCGGCGGCCGGGAGCAGGAAGCGCTTGCTGAGGTGAACCGCGCGCACCAGCTCGATCCCCTCTCACCGATCATCAACAGGGAAATCGGAACTATTAACTTAATGGCACGGCATTACGACGACGCCATCGCCGCCTGTGGGAAGCTGGCAAAGGACAACCCGACATTTGCGCGAGCGCACGATTGCTTAGCCCAAGCTTATTGGGGCAAACGCATGTACCCGCAGGTTATCGAAGAATGGAAGATCTTTGGCCGGCTCTCCGGCGACCGGGATGAAGCTGAATTCGCCGCTGCTCTGGAGCAGGGATTTCATGCAGCGGGCTGGAAGGGCGCTCTGACGAAAGGTATTGAAACCCGGCAAGCACAGCGCAAAACCGGGTACTCGTCTGCGTACGGGATTGCCAGCCTGTACGCCGACCTGGGTGACAAAGAGGAGGCCTTCCGGTGGCTCAACATTGCGTATCAGGAGCGCGATCTATATCTGCTGGGTTTGAGGACTGATTTCTTACTTGATGGCCTGCATTCCGATCCACGGTTCGCTGAGTTGGTGCACAAAGTGGGACTACCGCAGAAGGATTGACACCTCGGACGGCGGGAGCTTAGCATCGTTAATTGCTCGCTTCGCGTCGGCGGGCCATAATCCCAACCAAGGAATCCGAGTAAATCGTAATGCCGACAGCCAAACTGTTCACGCCTCGGGATGCAGCACAGGTACTGGGAATCAGTTACCCCACGCTTAAACAGTGGATATATAAGAAACAGATTCGCTCGGTGAAGACGGCGGGCGGCCACCACCGAATTCCGGAGAAGGAAGTGGATCGATTTCTGTATCGAGCGACCGAAGGTAAAGAAGTCGCCGAGCGTCGCACGAACTTTCGACGCATCAGCGGCCGGAACCAGCTCGTCGGGCGTGTTACCGACATCAAGGTCAGCGGCCTGATGGCCCAGGTTACCCTTTCCATCGGCGGCCAGCGGATTACGTCCATCATCACCGCCGATGCTGTCCGTGAAATGCGCTTGAAAAAAGGCCAGACTGTCGCCGCCCTGGTAAAATCCACCGAGGTCATGATCGTCCGGCTGTAACGCAACCCTTCGCTGCTCTCCGCGCTTCCGCCTGAAACCCGCCGGTGTGTGTTCGACGCGGCGTCCGCCAAACACTCGCCTAACCGTACCAAATAGGTTTGACATCTCGATACCAATCGTATAGATTCGCAAATCTTTCGATTGGTAATCGAGTCTGCGCAGCCGCAAAACGGAAGGAGAAACCTGTGAGACCCCACTGGAAACGCGGAATACGCGAACTGCATCTTTGCATGATCTCCCGCAATCTGCGTTCGGTCCCATCCTTCTTGCTGCTTTTTTGGCTTGCGGTGTTGGCGTTGCCGGCGTGGGCCCAAACGAGAGCGAGCCTTTCCGCTGTGGCGACGGATCAAACTGGCGCGGCCCTTTCCGGCGTGGTGACGGACCAGACCGGCGTAGGCCTTCCCGATGTGGCGGTGACAATCAAGAGCGTCGACAAAGCTGAAACGCGAACGGTGGCAACGGACGGCGCGGGACACTATCAGACGTCCGGCCTGCCTGCGGGGCGCTTCGAGATTCGAGCGGCAAAACACGGGTTCGCCGATGAAACGCGCGAGAGAATCACCTTGGCGGCTGGCCAGGCGGCCACGGTGGACATTAAGATGCAGCCGAGGACTACCGATCCCTGCACGAACCCCCGCGAGTTCGCCACCACCGATTGCACGCTGACTTGGCACGGCGTCACGCTGTACGGTGCGTATGACATCGGCGTCGGCTGGGTCAGCCACGGCTTGCCGGTAAGCGGCTATAACTATGAAGGTGAATCCCTGGTGAACCGAAACGGCGCCGGATCTCGATTCCTGGTCGCGCCGAACAACCTGCAGCAGACGGGTGTGGGCATCAAGGGCAAGGAAGAGTTTCTACCTGGCTGGTCCGTGGTGTTCAACGCTTCCACTGGTATCAATCCAAACTCCGGCCTGATGGCCAACGCGTCCCAGACAAATATCGTGAACAACGGCCTTCCCAGGGGCAGCTATTCGGAAGCCATCGACGGCGCACGCGCGGGGCAACCGTTCAATGACGAATACTATGGCGGTATATCGTCCACGCAGTTCGGCACGCTGACTTTCGGCCGTCAGCGCTCTCTCGGCACCGATGCCATGCTCCAGTACGATCCGTCCAACGGAAGCTATGCGTTTTCCTACATCGGATATAACGGCACGATGGCCGGCGGCGGCGACACCGAGGACTCTCGTTGGGACGACGCCCTGAAGTATCGCCTCACGTATGGCCCGGTCCATTTCGGCGCGATGTATAAATTCGTCAATGGTTCCGGCGGCTGCTTCTCGGCCGCGACAGTCTGGACTGCCGCCGACTGTACGCCGAAAGTGCCGCATAACAACGCGTTTGGATTCGACCTCGGCGGAGAGCATGGCCACTTCTCAGCAGATGCCGTCTACCAACATTACAATCAGGCGATCAGCGTATTGAACCCCTTGTTGGGGCCTCAAAGTCTGTCGGCGCCATATCAGTCGACCACGGACAGCATCAATACAAACCCCGTCACGGGGGTCAATCTGATCGACCCGAACAACACTGTCTATGGCATCGTGACCGACAATAACGCAATTATGGTTGCTGCCAAATATAAGTGGGACCCGTTCAAGTTTTTTGCCGGCTACGAATACATCTGGCAGAACAACCCGTCGCACCCGTTGGGTGTGGGCGCCTCGGATCAGGGCGGCTATATCATGAGCGGGGTCGAAGACAACAATCTTGATTCTGAGAAGTTGGTGAATATCTGGTGGATGGGCGCGAAGTACACCTACCGCAGCAAAACGGACGTCACTTTGTCCTGGTATCAACAGCGGCAGAACGACTTCCGTCTTCCGCCGGAGTGCTCGGCCTCAGCCGGTTTCCGCGCTTCCTGCGCGGGCACGCTCAACGAAGTGTCAACCTATCTAGACCATCGCTTCACCAAGCGCTTCGACGGTTTTGCCGGAATTGCGTATTCCTATGTGGACGGCGGTCTGGCCATCGCCATTCCTCACGGCCCCGGCGTTCCCTATAACCACCACAGCAACTTCGCTCCGACGATCGGTGTTCGTTTCGCCTTCTGATCGTTTCCGCGAGCTTAAAGGGACGAATCGCTACGACTGCGGTTTTCGAGGTAGTGGGTCAGATTCCGATCGCTACACAAACTACCAACGATTGGGAGCTAAGACCTATTCATATCGCAGGGCGATCATGGGGTCGACACGAGTGGCGCGGCGGGCCGGAAGATAGGACGCCGCGACCGCAACAAGCGTCAGGAGAACCGAGACTCCAATGAACGTAAGGGGATCGTACGCACTGATGCCGAACAGGAAGCTTCGCAGCAAGCGCGTCAGTACCAGAGCTGCTACCAGGCCAACGCCCACACCAAACAGCGCGAGCCGCAGCCCTTCGCCAACGATGATGCGGAATACATCTTGGGGCTGCGCGCCAAGTGTTACACGAATACCAATTTCACTCGTTCGTTGCGTCACGGTATAAGACATCACGCCGTAAACGCCGACCGCGGCAAGCACCAGAGCGAGCATGGCAAGGATTCCGATGAGCCAGGCGCGAAAACGCGGCTGCGCCACCGTGGTGGCCATATTGTCTTCCATGGTGCGAACCTTTACCAGCGGCTGATTCGAGTCGATCTCCGCGAGTGCGCTGCGCAGTGCCGATGTTTCCAGCGAGGGATCGCCTGATGTGCGCAACACCACCGAAAGCTGAAACACCGGCAAAAGCAAATCCGCCTGCCTATAGGGCAAGTACATTTCCGCCTGCGGGTCAGTGTCCAAGCCGGAGTGAACATCGCCGACTACGCCGACGATTTCCATGGTCGGCACTTCCTGCTCGGGAAGCGCACCGAGTTGCAGGCGCTTTCCGAGCGGGTTGTCGTTGGGGAAAAAAGTGCGAGCCATCGTTGCGTTAATTATCACGACCGCAGGCGACTTTTCATTGTCCCCGCGTCCGAAAAATCTCCCTTGCAGAAGCGGTACGCCTAATGTCTCAAGATAATTGGGCGTTATGGTGCGGTACCCTGCTGCGACAAACTCGTGCGGCGATTTCGGAGGACGTCCCGTGATATTGAAGTGGATGATGGAACCGCCCCCGCTGACGGGAAGAAAAGAAGCGGCCGCGGCAGATCGAACGCCAGGGAGCGACTTGGCGCGTTCGACGAGACGGTCGAAAAACTGGTAGCGATCTTGCGGCTTGGCGTAGGCCGTCGGCGATAGAGGAATGTCAGCGATGAGAAGATGATCGGGCTGAAAACCCGGCGGAACTTCTTGCAATCGCGAAAAGCTTCGCAACAGCAGCCCGGACCCAACGAGCAGCAACATCGCAAGGGCAATTTCCGTGGCGACCAAAGCACCGCGAAGCACATGCTGGCCGGGCCCGGCCGTTGAACCACGCGAGCCTTCGTTGAGCGACTCGCGCAAATCCAGCTTTGCCGTGCGTAGCGCGGGCACAATTCCAAAGAGCAATCCGGTAATCAGCGAGACTACCGCAGTAAAAGCCAGTACCCATGGATCCAACCCAATCGGCGCGCCCTGCGGGACGCTACCGGCCGCAATCTTGAGCAAAAGTCCAAGCGCAATCCAAGCGATGAGCACACCAAGCAGGCCGCCCGCCAGGGAAAGTAGAACGCTCTCGGTCAGAAGCTGCCGGATTACCCGGCCACGGCCCGCGCCCATCGCCGTGCGGATCGCAACTTCTCTGCCACGAGAGGCTGCACGAGCCAGCAATAGGTTGGCGACGTTGGCGCAGGCGATCAAAAGAACAAAACTTACGGCGCCAAGCAGAAGCAGGAGCGCGGGACGCGAGTTCTGCACGATCTGGTCCTGCAGCCCGACAACATCCGCACTGGTGCCCGTGTTGTAATCCGGATACTGCTGCTCGAGCCGCTTCGTAATTCCGATCATTTCGCTACGGGCTTGCTCTTTGGACACGCCCTGCTTGAGCCGCGCGAGCGGAATGATGCCGGGATGCCAGTTGCGATCATCCGGGAGCGTTTTCGCCCAAGGCGTAAAAGGTAAATACACATCCGCGGGCTGCAGAATCTGGAAGCCGCTCGGCAAAATGCCAACGATGGTGTAGGGCTGCAAGTCGAGGTTGACGGTTTTTCCGATGATGTCTAGAGAGCCGCCGAAGCGCCGCTGCCACAACCCGTAGCTGAGCAACGCTACCGGCGCACCGCCGGCGCGATCCTCCTCTGAGAGAAAAGTCCGCCCGATCTGCGCGTTGATTCCGAGCATTGAAAAAAGGCCCGCCGTGGCCATCCGAACATTCAGGCGCTCGGGTTCTCCGGCGCCAGTCAGCGTGATGGAGCCGGCGCGGGTCGCTTCCATCGATTCAAAGCTGTGGCTCTGGTCGCGCCAATCCAGATAATTTTCATAGGAGGTCGAAATTATGGGAAAGGAACTCTTTTCCGCTATCAGAACCAGTCGGGATGGGTCGCGAAAAGGAAGCGGGCGAAGGAGCACGCCGTTCACGACACTGAAAATCGCAGTGTTCGCGCCGATACCAAGCGCAAGTGTCAGTACGGCGACGATTGTAAATCCCGGACTCTTCCACAACATCCGAACGCCGTAGCGCAGGTCTTGAAGCAACGTACCCATGTCGCCCCCTGTCGCTCCGTTGAGATGCGACGTGGGCCAATCTTACTGCAAGAAGCTTACATCTTTCCAACTCATCCGCCCTGCCGACAAGTGGTCACCTACTTGGAACTTATTGTTATGCGGCGCGACGAACTCCCGAATAGTCGGAAAACTGGTTACGCGTTGGTGCCGCCGTCGACGGTGAGGTTGGCGCCGGTGATATAGGACGCCTCGGGGCCGGCAATGAACGCGACTAGCGCGGCAACTTCCTCAACTTTTCCGTAGCGGTTGAGCGCTGTGGCGGCCTTCTGCGGTACGGCCCAATCACCTGCAGCAGGGTTCAAGTCGGTGTCGATCGGACCCGGCTGGATATTGTTGACCGTGATGCCGCGGCTGCCCACCTCTCTGGACAAGCCTTGACTGAACATCTTGACGGCTCCCTTGGTGGCCGAGTACGGGACCAAACCGGGCGTCATTATACGTTCGCCCACGCAGGAGCCGATCATGATGATGCGGCCGCCGCTCTTCATGTGCTTCAGAGCGGCCTGTGTGGCGATCATCGTTCCGCGGACATTGATGTTAAACACGCGGTCCAGTTCCTCCAGCGTGGCGTCTTCGAACTTTTTCGGAATGGCGGTGCCGGCGTTGTTCACAAGCACGTCGATTCCGCCGAGTGTGGCAACTGTTTTCTCAACCGCGGCTCTGACTGCCTCGGCGTCTGCGGCGTCGGCTTGAAATGCGACGGCCTTTCCGCCTGCCTGTTCGATCGCTTTGACCACTGAAGAGGCGGCGTTTGCATCTTTCGAGTAAGTGATGGCTACGACCGCTCCATCTGCAGCCAGGCGCTTCGCGATCGCGGCGCCAATACCACGCGAGCCGCCGGTGACGAGTGCAACTTTCTTTTTTAATGTAGACATAAAATCTCCTTTGGCCTTTTTACAATCGCCGTGCTCGCGACTGACGCGAGTAAGTAAACGCGATCACGTATCTGATGCGCAGAGTCAGACTCTAGATTGAGAAAAGTTCCCACGTGGCCGGACAAATACCCGGCGCGCGCCTTTCGTGCAAGAAAAGAAAGTGTAAAATGCTGAGAGCGGCAATCCTCGGAGCATGTTCCGAGGCCTTGCCAGATAAGGGGACCGTCTTCTGCGGTCGCAAGTCGAGAGTTGCGACATCTTGAGGTGATAGCTAATGTGCAGAAACATCAAGATTCTTTTCAATTTCGATCCGCCGGTTACTGAGCAGGAGGTTCGGAACGCTTCGCTTCAATTCGTGAGGAAGATCAGTGGGTTTAGCAAACCGTCGAAGGCAAACGAAGCTGTGTTTCAGGGTGCCGTGGATGAAATCGCGGAAACCTCGAGCCGGCTTCTGCGTTCGCTGCAAACGAATTCATCGCCTAGAAATCGAGAAGAAGAAGCCGCAAAAGCGAAAGCTCGGTCCACAGAAAGATTCGCTACTGCGGCACGCGGTTGAACCTTCTATACTTCCCATCGGCTTGCACAGGCTACTCTATATTTGTTTATTAGCTGCCGCCACGCGACGCAATACTTATGGAACGCAAATTTCTCGGAGTCAGCCTTAGGCGATGGATTGAATATACTGTAGCCATTCTATTGGGTAATGCAATTTACTATTTTTCGCTGGTTCCTCATCTTCCGCAGGCGCTTCGACACCAAGGATTTCTTCTGGATTGGGGCAGCTTGATCGATTTCGTGGTGTGTCTAGCTGTGTATGGACTCCTCCGGTTGGGTGCAAAGCTCTGATTGGCGCACGCCGTGCAACTCAAATTTCGGATTAATTCGCGCAATGGTAGAGGAGCGGAGTGCCGAAGTGTTTGTTCGTTTAAGGGCTTCCTTTGCAACGGATTACGGAAAAGAGGCATCGCAAGTAAGGACAAGCTGTGGGGCAAATGTCCGATAGTGGGAAATCGACGTCCGCGGGTGCTCACCAACGGCCAGCGCAGCCGTCTATTTATCCGAATCTCGCAGAAAGGCTAGATACCGGGGAAAACGGGGTTCGCGAATCCGAAAAAGCGGTCGGAAGCGAATCTAAACCGGCGGTAAACACCATGGGGATGAGCGTCGCATTTGAAGGTGATGCGCGCGCGGCAGCGACGGTGAAGCTTGCGGAAGAGCAAGCACTCGTCCGGAGCGCTCAAGCGGGAGACCGCCTGGCGTTCGAGGAACTGGTGCGCCGCTTTGACCGCGAAGTGCTGCGTCTGGCGTTGAATTTGGTGAAGCGTCCCGAGGATGCGCGGGATATTTACCAGGAAAGTTTTTTGCGAGTTTACCGGAATTTGCACCGGTTCCGGTTTGAGTGCAGCTTTTACACCTGGCTTTACCGGATCGTGACGAACGTGGCGCTGGATCATTTACGCCGCCGCACGAGCCGCCGGGAAGATCAGGCGCCGGTGCCGGAAGAAGCGGAAGGCGGGACGCGAGATTTCTTCGACCGCCAGCCAGAGATGCGAGCGGCCGCTAATCCGGAAAGAAATTTGCTAGGGCAGGAATTGGGCGAGCATATCGCGACGGCGCTAGAGCGGCTTTCTCCGCGGGAGCGAATGGTGTTCGAGATGAAGCATTATCAAGGACTGAAGTTGCGAGCCATCGGGGACATGCTGGGAACTTCCGAGGAAACGGTGAAAAATTCGCTGTTTCGCGCGACTCGAAAGCTGCGCGCCAGCCTGGACGGAATGAGGTAGGC
>Ga0302300_1001266_pt1 | contig 14767 bp, 14 predicted proteins | sample III_Palsa_E1_1_FD_198756 | JGI IMG/M metagenome (GOLD analysis project Ga0302300, IMG submission 198756) | Peat permafrost microbial communities from Stordalen Mire near Abisko, Sweden - III_Palsa_E1_1 | ecosystem: Environmental > Terrestrial > Soil > Palsa > Peat permafrost | place: Sweden... | reverse complement strand
CCGGTTTTGCCGGAAATTATTGGATCTTATCAGCTGCCCTTCTTCTGAACAGCAAATTGATCAATTTGTGTTATGAACTGTTCGGCCGATTCGTTCGGAAAACCATCCCACTGATAGAGTACCTTTCCATTCTCATCAACCAGCAACGTGTAGGGGAACTTTCCGTCGGCATTATATTTATCGGCCAATGCGTCGTTCAAATTTACCTGCTCCGGGCTTAGCTGATTTTTTTTCTGGCGGGGAAAATCGGCCCTCACCAAAACCAGGTGACCGGCTGCATAATTCACAAACGCATCTGATTCCAAAATTTCCTTCCGTAACCTTATACAGGGTCCGCACCAGTCAGACCCCGAAAAATTGATCAGGATCAGTTTGTGCTGCTGTACGGCCTCGGTTTTTGCCTCGTTGAAATCGCCCAGCCATGTTACATTGCCGGTAAAGAACATCATAAAAGAGATCAGAAGAACTTTCATCTTGAAAAATTAAAAAATTCTTTATCCGCTTTATGTACATGCAATTTACACATACATTCTGTAGACAAAGTGAAGTTTACGATAAAATAATATAAACAGTAAAAAATTAATACACCATTAACAACCACCGAACAAACAGTTTATTTAAAACCCAGGCTGATCGAAACCACATCGGAAACCAGGTCGGTGGTTTGCGCATAATGCCCGTACCTGATTTCCAGGTCGTGCAGGTTTTGCCATCCAAACACCCCATTGGGTGGTGCAAGTCTGAATCCTATGCCGTAAAAGCTGCTTTGAAAATCCGAGTATTCGTAATTGCTCGTGTAGTATTCGTCGGTGGGACTGTGCACCTCGTAGGGAGCAAAATACCGCGCCGCCGTTTGATCATAGTACCTGTAAAAGGGCGATATAGAAAAGAACGGTGTTATTTTAACCGGCATTTCCAATCCCGCGGTGTTCGACCTTATTCCCCAGCTATCCATATAATAACGGTAATATGCCCGCAGAATTATATTGTCGCCAAGGAAATAGTTGAGGCGCATGCCGACAGGGAGCTTAAAACGCGAGGACGGAAGCTTTTCGATCGTATCTTTTCCTGTATTGAAATACACCCGGTGGAATGGCAGTCCCAGGTAGCCGTTTTGTTCAACCAGGTCGCCGAGAAACATCACCTGCAGCCTTGAATTGATCTGTTGTGTGTAAGAAAAAGCCGCTGTGAACGTATTTCTTTCGCTGGTTGGCAAGCTGTTTTTTGAATTCGAGATCACCTGGCCGCCACTGCTCAAAACTTCCGTATTGCCGCTTGCTGTGGTGATTACGGTGGTGCCGGGTTGCGATACTGGTGTCGCCGGAACAAACTCCGATGGCAGGATCATCGTCACCCTGTCAAAATAGCCCTGCAGCTTTAGGCCAAACTCGCCGTTTTTATCATCGGTTTTTTTCGACCAATGCAGATCCAGTTCCTTTGATTTATAGTTGAACTCGCCGGAGTAAGAAGCGCCAATCCCGAAAGTTCCGCCGGTTTTGCTGTTTTCAATCGTCCAGTCGAGCGAAGGATAAAGACGGGTACCACCGGTTTTTGCCCCACCATTAAGCGCTACATAGGCAGCGGATGCCGACGAGTGATGATCGTAGCCCAAGCCTGCGGTTAAAGTATTTTTGTTATTCGCATCGTTAAGCCATACCATATTCAGGTTAATGCCATTTGAAAAATCCGTCACCTGTTGTGTGCCGATACCGCCGGTAACGGGGGAATGATCGCCGGTTTGGGAATAGTAGCTGGAGACAAAGTCAATTTCGTCGATCCTTAAGCGGTGTGGATTGTAGCTGGTTTTATTTGCTGTATCAAGTTCCACCGGGGTATAAAGACTTACCGGCTTCGTTTTAAATAAGCTTGAATCCGACGACGTCTGCGAAAAGGCCTGCATACGGCAAACAAAGGCGAATCCAAGTATGGATAAAAACTTTCTCTTCATAAATAACTGGGGATCGTTCGTCAGGAAAATTAATTACATCCGCAGCCACCGCCGGTTTTGCCGGCGTTTGCACCCGATGCGGCTTCTTCGTACGACTGAAAATTCAGCTCGTTCTTTTCCACTTTCCTGTTGGTAAGCGCCATTTCGGAATCGTTTAGACGGCTCTTTTGGTACTCTTTTAGGTGTACACATGAAGTTGCCGAAGCTATTAAAATCAATCCTGCCAGGATCTTCCCTGTTTGCTTTATCATTTTATGGAGGTTATCTAACATGTATGTTGTTCGAGGTGTAGAGCTTGTCATCATCGTCAATGATAATGGCTTCTATATTTTTAACCTGGTTGATCAGGTCGAGTCCGGTGCTGATCCCCATGATCATTACCGGGGTAGCCATTGCATCGGCAATCTCGGCGTTCGTGGTGATGATCGTGACACTTTTGATGCCGGTAACCGGTAAGCCGGTGCGGGGGTCGATGGTATGCGAATATTTTTTGCCGCCTATCATCACATATTTTTCATAATTGCCCGACGTTGCCACCGCCATGTCAGATACGGACAGATAGGAAAATATCTCATGCGAGGAATTGGGGTTAACGACCCCAACCGTCCATGGCGCTCCATTTGGCTGAAGTCCCCAGGTTGTAAGGTCGCCCGAGGCGTTTACCACACCGCTTGTCACCCCTGATTCCTTCATTACCTGTTTGGCCCTTTCAGCCGCATACCCTTTGCCTATTCCGCCGAAACCTATCCGCATGCCCTTTTCTCTTAGGTAAATTGAACATTTTTCAGCATCGAGCTCAATGTTCCTGTAGTTGATGAGGCGTACCATCCGCTTTGCTGTTTCCTTATCCGGCAACTCCGTCATATTTTGATCGAAATTCCAGAGCCGTTTATCGATCGACCCGTAGGTAATATCGAAAGCGCCCTGCGTAAGCCCCGAAATCCTTATGGAACGCTCCACAAGGTTAAACGCCTCCCTGCTTACTGTTACCGGCGTTATTCCCGCATTTTGGTTTACCAGGTTAGTTTCGCTGTCGTCACTGAATGTGGTCAGCAATTTTTCAATTCGTCTGATCTCCGTTATACCGTCTTCTATCCGCTCATCGGCCCACAGTTCATCATCAGCAACAACGCTTAGCTCAAAACGGTTGCCCATTAATTTACAACTTCGCTTAAAAACTACTGGCCCGCTCATTAAACAATCTCTGATAAAATGACCGGGAAAAATCTACCATCCAGTGAAATATGCATTCTATTAACAATATTAACGAAACATTCTGTAGTGAAAATGAAGTTTGTCGCCGCCCCTGGTTTTGGCCTGATGTTTAACATTTATTAACAACTTGACAGGCTTGAATGCAAAAATCAATCGCCTGAAAAGCATTTCGTCATAAATAAGCTACGAAAACCTTTGGAAGCAAACGGCCGGATTGACCCGGCGGTTGCTAAATAACTCAGGTGAGGCTGATTTATTTTATGAGTTTTGAAAAGTCCCGAAAAAAAGAGGAAATCCTCCGATAAACCGAAGTTTACCGGCATATTTCAATCCCGGTTAGCCGGGATAGCTCCGCAATCGGAATGCTTTGGTTTTACGGTTCACCTTTTACCTTTCACTGCCTTTCACCTATTCAGAGTTGCCAACTGCCTGCCGCCAACTGGAAACTGCCACTGCTACTCACGACTATTTACTTGTGGCTTTAAGGCCATACACATCAACCTTGCTTGAAAACGTGGCCAGGTATACATGCCCGTTAACGATGGTCGGCGTACAAAACTTGGAGAAATAACCCGTGAAGTCGGTATAAACCATATTGCTGTTCCAAAGTTCTTTGGTGATGTCGCTTGCATCGTATGCCCGTAAAATTCCCGGAGCCAGCCCTGCACTGGCATCGCTGTTGGTGCCATACCAGGCCCATAAAATCCCGGTCCCGCTGGTTGAGCCGTTTGATGATACCGATAGCTGCGCGCCGGATCCTATGGGTCCTGCGTCCGGTGAAACCGCAGGCGTGGTGTTGAACGTTCCGCTGCCGCTGTTAAAGGAAAATGCCCTCAGCGCATCGTTTTCTGACCATACGTACATAAAAGAGCTGGTGCTGCCTTTGTAAAACGCCGGCTGACAATGCAGGCTAACATTTAGCGGAATAGTCTGTTGCACCTGGTTAGATGAAGTGTTATACCCGCCCATATTGTCTTTATTGACTAAGTACAGGTTGCCGTCCTTGCATCCGGTAAGGTAGTAATTGCTCCCCGGTATCAGGAATGTACCCATTACGCCGTAGTCAAGGTCGTTTTCATCCATATTGTAATAGCTGTTCGGTGTAAAAAAGCTGCTGACCTTTAAGGTAGAGCCAGTTGGCGTTAATTTAATCGCGCTCTCGCCGCGGTTACTTAGGTCGGACGGGTTAGTATTGGTTAAGCTGGGCGTAGTGCCATTGTCCGAACTGGTATAAAGGTCGTCTCCAACCGTGCCATTCCCGGAGGTTTCGTACAGGTTGCCTTGTGCATCGGCGGCTATGCCCATTCCGCTTTGCCACAATCCGCCCGCCTCGCCGTTTGGGGTATCGTTATAAACGATTTGCTGCTGCAAGGTCGTCTTATTGTAACCGAGTATCCAGCCATGGTATGGGTTCCAGTCGCAATGCGACGACCATGCAATATAAACTATTCCATTTACCAGAGCCAGTCCTTGCCGTTGGTTGTTACGTTGCGGATCGAAACTCACTACCCCATTCACGTTCCCATCGCCTGTACCGGGCACGCTGGCAGCAATCAACACAGGGCTTCCGGCATGGTCGCTGCCCGTAGCCAGGTTTATCGCATGCAGGTATTGATAAAACTTGCTGCCGTCTGTGGCCCGGGCCACAAAATACATAGTGTTTGACGCTGAATCGATCACGGGTGTGCCCACAATGCCGATGTTGCTGAGGTAGTCGGTGTAGGGATTGCACCAGGACGAGTTCATGTCTGACGGGATTGGTGTGCGTAGCCCGGCCGGTGTAAAATTTTTCTTCCAGTACAGCACCCCGGTGGTGCCGTCAAAAGCATATACCGAATTGTTCACCGTGGCGATAAAAAGTACATTGTGCGAAGCGCCGTTAATAGTTAAGCCGCTGTATACCAAAGGCTGTGCAAAAACCTCGTCGTCCACTGTCAAACTAAACAATTTGCCAAACTGAGTGGAGTTGACGTTTGATGTAGTTAGCACTGTTTCGTGGCTGTTAAAACCAGCGCGGGTGTTATCGTTGTGCTGGGTAAGCACGTTTACTTTTTCGGTATTAAGCAGTCCGATGGTGTCTGCAGGCGCCGAGGGCTTCTCGGGAGGGGGTACAGGGCTACTGCTTTTTTTGCTGCATCCTATACAGATGGCAATGATCAATATTGGCAGGGCGATCTTTCTTATCATATGCATTTAGTTAAATGTTATCTGCTGAAATTATTGTAAACTAATCTTTCGAACTACGTTATTCAGATAATCGGCCACGTAGATGTTGCCGCCATTATCAACGGCTACCCCATAGGGCCTATTAAACGTCGCTGTCTTTAACGGTCCGTTATCCGCACCTCGTTTCCTCGTACCAGCGATCGTCGTTACCGTACCATCGGGAGTTATTTTCCGGATCTTGTTATTCCCCACATCCGCAACATAAATATTGCCCTTTCTGTCAACTGCCAAACCATCGGGATGCGAGAATAATGCGTCTTTGCCCTTCCCATCTGCGGAACCTTTGGCTACCATACCAGCCAGTGTGGATACCGTACCATCGGGAGTTATTTTCCGGATCATGTTGTTGTAGGTGTCGGCTACATAAAGGTTACCCTGCTGATCGATAGCCAGCCCTTCGGGCAAATAAAATGATGCTTCGGAACCCTTTCCGTCTTTTATTCCTTTGTGCCCTGTGCCGGCAAACACTGTAATTTTCCCATCGGGGCTTATTTTCTTGATCATGTCTCTCTCCCAATCAGAAACATACACGTTATCATTTTTGTCCACCGCGATCCCGTAGGGCCTGTTGAACTTTGCAACGGTATCGCGGTTCTTTTCAATCTCAGGGGAAGGCAGGCCTGCTATGGTAGTGACCGTACCGTCTGGCATTATTTTACGGATCAGGCTGTTTTGGGTATCGGCAACATAAACAACGCCGTGCCGGTCAACGGCAATCGCGGTTGGAAAAAAGAAAGAGGCTGATGTGCCCTTGCCATCGCCTGTGCCGGTCTTTCCACTTCCCGCCAGGGTGCTTACTATTCCATCGGCGCTGATCTTGCGGATAATATTGTTGCGCGAATCGGCCACATAGATGTTATTGCCCGAGTCGACAGCAAGGCCCATCAGGTTTGAAAAAGTGGCCGAATCTTTGAGCCCGTTTACGGAGCCGATACGGCCGCTGCCTGCATAGGTGCTTACCGCTCCCTCGCCTGAATGCCGGCAGGCCATTGCGCACACAGCCACACCCGTTATTAATAATAGACGCTTCTTCATCAATAGGATTGCCAAATACCTTTGGGGGCTAAGGCATTTAAATGGTTTACATGGTGGTTATAATGGCTAAAGATATTGAATTGCAGCCTGTAGATTGCAATTGAGCGGCGTTATTTTAAAAAACCTTTCGGACCAATTCGTCTTTAAGAAACTTTATCGTGTCGCCATATTCGATGGCTTCTTCTTCAATCCTGGTGGAATAAAAAGAAAAGTCATTAATTAGTGACTGGCTAAATTCATCAGACCAAGCCTTTGCCGGAAACCTCTGCCGAAAACTTTCAAGTGTTTGATTGAAGCGGTCAAGATATTCCGGCAGCATTTCAGTCCTTATATAATTCAAAAACGTACTGCACCCAGTTTCTAATATCGACCGGATAAGCGAGCAATTCGTTTTCTTTTTTTAGCATTGTTTTTCCAAAGAAAAAACGATCGAACTCATTTTTGAAAGATTGGGGTATACGATCTAACGACACAGGGTCATTTACTTCCGCGAGTGATCTTAGCGCCAATAGATCGGTCCTTGTCATGAGCATAAATCGAACTCCTTTTGATTTTAAACAAAGATAATTATTATACTGCAATTACTCAAAACATCGCCGTCGATCGGCGGGGAAATCGTTTAATGCGAAGTTCTACACCACGAACATCGGGATCGTAATCGCTTTAATTTTTATTATTAATCGAATTTAGAAGTTTAACTATCAATATATCTATTATATAAATACAAGGTTTGTTAAGGAACGAACATGTTATTGAAGGCAGAGCCTGTTCGCCAATACCTGAATTTGTTTTAATAATAGATAATTGTTTTAAGTTGTATGCCTCATCCAGGGGCAAGCGCCTATGGATACCATTGTGTGTTACAAGTGCTAACAACTCAATTCCGTTGTGAACACAAGGCGTGCCAATAAAATATTCCCTGGTATCATTAGTGTTTCCTGTAACCCAAATTCTCTCTTCAAATTTAAGTTTTGTGATTAAACTTGTAGATGGGTTGAACGATAGCTTTTTTAAATTGTGTATATCTTGCAAGGGTAAAGATCTAAAGTGGCCGAGCTCTGTCACCGCTACCACAGCCTTATTCCAGAGTATATAACTGGTCTGCCAATAAAATATTCATTGAGAAAATTTGTGTAACCTGTAACCCAAACTATTCTTTCAGGCTGAGATTTGCTTGATCCTTTTTCCATGATAATTATGACGTTGTTTTTCCGTCTTGTCATTATATCCTGGTGACTCAAGAAAATATAAAGGATTTTGGAAATTTTTTTAATGAATTTTGATTGAATCAAAATTCGATATAAATGAATTGTATTTTTTGCTATAAAGATTCTTCCAAAGCAAAGCGTCGAACATACTACCCGCCTATCCCGGTTGAACCCCAACCAATGTAAGCGTCTCGCCTAGTTCCTTTGCGAAGCCAAAAACAACCTCCACATTTATTCCCACGCACCACAACGGCGCCCAATACTTTCCGCTTCGCACGAATATTACCCTGGTTTCGAATCCGTTTCTTACGCTTCAGACTGAAACCAATTGTTCAGTGGATTTATTGGAGGCTTGCTGTTCCGGCGAAATCCGGTCCAGGCATTTTTGAAGTTCGGCTGCAAATATTTTATCGTTGGGCGCCTTAAAAATGGTGTTGTGTTCACCGGGAATATTGTGGACTGTCACACCGTTCAGCGCAAATGGCCGCCAACCCAAAAACGCCGTGTCCTTCACATAGAAAGTACGGGTTTCGGCTTTGAACACATCTACCTTAATGTTTTGGGGTTTTAGCTGGTAACGTACCAGGGCCTCCTGGTTGCATTTGTCGATTTTATGTGAATAGCCGAAGAATCCCGGCTGATCTTGTTTTTTGGTTAAAGACCAATACCGGCGGATAACCTTCCGCTTCAGCAAAGTAGATTTTTCTACCACAGTATTACTAAAACCATTTACAAATTTTAGCGTGTGCACAATATTGTTGGCATAGTAGCTAAACTGTTTGCGAAGCTTTGTACCGATAGGGTCGTAGAAAATAGTATTATATGCGTTGGTATCGAATAGCGCTACTAAGTTGACCTCTCTTCCCATCTCCTGCAGCTGCCGGGCCATTTCATAAGCGATAATGCCCCCAAAAGAAAAACCTGCGAGCGCGTAGGGCCCACCGGGATTTTGCGCCAGGATGGAATCAATATAATGTGCCGCCATGTCTTCTATCCGGGTCAAGGGCTCGTCAATGCCATTAAGTCCTTTGGCTTGCAAGCCGTAAACCGGCTGGTCAGGCGAAAGGCCCATAGCCACAGCGTTAAACAGCAGCACATTTAGTCCTGCGCCATGTACAATGTATAAAGGCATTTTGGCGCCGCCTGTTTTTATCGGCACCAGGGCGTCCCAGGTAATTGCCGTGGCATCAAGATTTAGCAACCGCGCCATTCGCTCAATGGTAGGCTTTTCAAAAAGCGAAGCAAGAGGCAGCCGTTTCCCTGTTAAACGTTCTATTTTGGTCATCACCTTTACGGCGATCAGCGAATGTCCGCCAAGCTCAAAAAAGTTATCGTAAATGCTTATCTTTTTTAATCCCAGGTACTCCGACCAGATATCAGCCAGCATTTTCTCCACGTTGGTGCGTGGCGCTGCATAAAAAGTAAACTCGTCGGCCGATGGGCTGGCAAATTGCAATAACGCCTTTTTATCCACTTTGCCGTTACCGGTAAGCGGGATGCTATCCAGCGCCACGAAATGGGCCGGCATCATGTAAGGGGGTAATTGCTCCGACAGGTAGGCCTTTAGTGCGGCGATTTGCGCATCGCCTGTAAAAAACGCAACGAGTTCCTTTTCGTGCCCGCTTACCGTTTTTGCTAAAACCACTGCCGATTTCACATTTTCATGCTTCTGCAGCACAGAAGTGATCTCGCCCAGCTCAATCCGGAAGCCCCGGATCTTTACCTGGTCGTCAATACGGCCAATAAATTCCATATTCATTCCTGGCAGCATGCGGCCGTAATCGCCGGTTTTGTACATTCTGCCGCCCAGGGAGCTGTTGAAAGGGTCTTTTATAAAAGCCTTTGCCGTCTTTTCCGCATCGTTTGCATAGCCCCGGGCAACACCCACGCCGCCTATGTATAATTCGCCTTCAGCGCCCGGAAGCACCGGCTTAAGCTGTTCGTCAAGAATATAAAAAAAGTTGTTAGCGATTGGTTTGCCATAAGGAATGCTGGTCCATCCGGCTTCCACCTTATCGATGGGATAGAAATTCGACCACACTGTCCCCTCCGTGGCGCCGCCAAGGCTAATGATCCTGGCACCCGGGAATACTTTTTTTATCCGGTCAGGAAGGTTAACCGGTATCCAGTCGCCGCTCATAAACACCAGGCGCAGGTGGTTTTCAAAGTCGGATGTATTTGCCGATCCCAGCTCACTAACAAAATAGTCCATCGTTGATGGTACTGAATCCCAAAACGTCACCTTGTGCTTTACCAGCATATCTTTCAAAACCGGCGCATCCATTAGTTCCTGTTTTTCAACCATCACAATCGATCCGCCGGCAGCCAGCAAGCCAAAAATATCATAAACGGAAAGGTCGAAACACATCGAGGTTATAAACAGCAGGCAATCCTGCGGTCCTATGCTGAACTCAATATTTACCCACTGCAGCAGGTTTACCGCGGATTGATGTTCGATCATTACGCCCTTGGGTTTCCCGGTCGATCCCGACGTATAGATGGTATATGCGAGTTGAGAACTATCGATCTGGGCATTGATGTTATCGTCCTGAAAATTATTGAGGTCGATTTGTTTGAGTCTTACCAGGCGGCTTTCGGGCAGCGTTTCGAGCAAGAGGTAGTCGTTGTCTGCAATGAGTAAGCCTACTGCTGAATTTTCCAGGATATATTCCTGGCGATCAACCGGGTAATCGGGGTCAATGGGCACATAGGCTGCACCTGTTTTCATTATTGCCAGCATCCCTGCAACCATGTCGAAGCTACGCGCAACCATCAACGCCACGTTGTCGCCGCTTTTCACGCCGCGGCTAATAAGGCACCGTGCCAGGCTATTCGGTTTAGCTCCCCATAGGTCATCGAAAGCTGGTGACGGCATAAGGCAATGGCATCCGGGCTTTTGAGAACTTGTTCTTCAAAAAGACTGTGGATGGTTTTTTCTTTGGAATAGGGCCTGATTGTGTCGTTAAATTCCAGCATTAGTTGCTGTACCGCGTCTCGATCCAATGTTACGGGCCAAAGGGTGGCGTCGGTATTAGCTTCTATCGCGGGTGACGCCATATTTTAGGTGTTGGTATATATAACACCTGTTATACGGATAACTTAGGTTTTGGTTACGCGGGCTAACAACGATGCACTGCGGCTACAGCCCGTGTTACCGGCATATATTGACTTTTGCGGGAAAATGAAATTTGAAGTGGTGAAAGGTTGAGAAATGACACGTCGGTTGGATATTTGCCCTGATTGGCCGCATTTGATTCCATCGATCCCGGGGCGTCGAAATCAACATAAAAGAATAAGGGCCAGCCAAAACCGCATTTAAAACAGGCTAAAACCTCCATGCCCCCCGCTTTCACCCACCCCAAACCAGGCGGTTCATAAAGCCAACCCCAACCTGCCTTATCAAAGCCTGAGGAGTGAACGCTGCTTTTAGCTTAGCCGTTTATCCTTTATCATGGAAACGGCGGTCTTGATGATGAAAATTATTGGAACCAATGATACGATGGTCCCTGCGACAGTGAGTATTAATTGCAATCTCATATTTATCTATTTAATTGTGATCTTCTGGTAATCTTCAAAAACCATACCTTCTGTTAAAACGAACCGGCCATCTAATCAATGGAGTGTTCTAAGAGGATAAAGTGTAGAAATATTTTCTATTTTTCAGCAATATAATAAGCAGCGGGGCTACAGGCTTATGCAGATTTTTGCTTGCACCCGCCTTCAAATTTGTTAACCGGATAGTGTAGCGCCCCCTGGTAAAATGTGGCTCAAATCATGCCGCTTACAAACTTAACGGAATTATTGGTATCACCATCCTACGATCATGCTTTTTTTACATTCACGGCGGCAGGCCCTCTTTGGCCCTTTTCCGTTTCAAAGGTCACTGTGTCGTTTTCCCGGATACGGTCTGTCAGTCCGTTAACATGAACAAAAATGCTGTCGTTTGTGTCCTTGTCCCTTATAAAGCCATATCCTTTTGCCTCGTTAAACATCGTCACAATTCCTGTTCTGATCGCGTCAGCCGCTAATTGCTCTTGTTTAGGCGTGCTTACCTGGATTTCCTGGATTTCCACTTTTCTTTTTTTGTGCGGATCGGGAGGGGTCGACGAGATATTGCCGTTCTCGTCAATATACGCCAGCATGTCCTCAAGCCCTTTTCCTTTTGCTGAGTTAGCTTTCCGGTCTTCGGCTCTTTCTTTTTTTTCCAGCTGTTTTTTAAGCTTCTTTTTTTCTTTTTCTTTTTTGTTGAAGGTTTCGTTTGATCGGCCCATAGTTTAATTTTAAAATAAACAAAAAAGCACCCCCTGAATTAGAGAATGCTTTACGATTAATCATTATAGTGTGTTAAGCTACTTTTACATTTACCGCGTTCGGGCCCTTACGGCCTTGCTCTACATCGTAACTAACAACATCCCTTTCGCGGATATTGTCAATTAGCCCTGAAGAATGAACAAAAATCTCGGTACCGCCATTGTTGGGCGAAATAAATCCGAATCCTTTTGATTCATTAAAAAATTTTACTGTTCCTTCTTGCATGATATTATTGTATTGAAATATTGATAAGTTGACAAGGTAGGGATAAATAACCATATTATTTTACTTTTGGTAAAAAACCACGAAATAATTTAAGTAAAAGAAAAATTTCCCGCCGTCCTTATCCATGTATTTAAACATCTCTGTACAATAAAATTGTGCCTGCGGGGTTTAGATGATAATTGAGACTACACATCGGAGCCACCGCTTAATAAATTTATCATTGATGCTGAAGTCTCGGTAAATATGCTTACCTTTAAGCATTCCTTCAAAAATACCCTTAGACATTGCCTGGTTAAATGCGGTAATCTTTAAGCATTAACCAACAAGGCATGAAACAGACCAACACTACCGGGGTATTAAGCAACATACCAAATACGCATCGCCGCTTAACCGACCTAACGGGCTAATGCAGCATTAACATGGCGCGGTTCCGGCTTATTCTCTACCAATACCCCCGAACGTTTCCTGTTTCGGTTAGTTCGCCTGCTAACTATAGACGCTTTAAATTATAAACCAAAAATGAATAAGGACGCAAAAGGAGCCGCAGGATCAAGCCGGAACAACCAACCGGTAGGTGAAGTACCAGCGTCAAATAAATCTGAATAATGGAAATTCAAACTGTTGAAAAAGAGGCGCGTACTTACGTGTACGACCTGATGAACGAAGCCCGCGAACATGGCTTTGGCCCGAATGACAAATGGCGGCTTAGTATGGTTAATGAAACAGATAACCTCCGGCTAAGGAAGGAATATTACCCGGCTATTTCCAGCAAAATTGATCCCGAAGACATATTGGCGGTATTTCAGTTTGTGAAATCTGCCCTGCAGCAGCCTTTAAGTAAAGACGAACTCGAACTGAACGAACATATTATTCAGCAGCGTGAACTACAATATATTTTAGCTATTAACCCTAACAGATTTCGTTAATCATGGCATTTTTAGATCATGTCCTGCAAGCCCCGGCTTACGGATGGCAGGACGGCGATGGCTTACTTATAAAGCCCCGCAACAAGCAGATATTCATGGAGTTTTTTAACCGGCTTAACGTTTTCAAAACCCGAAAAAACTGGCTGCCCTTTTTTAACTGGCTGAGAATATTGTGCCTGGCGCCGTTCTTTTTGCTGTTTATTTTCAAATTCTTTACGCCCTTGCTGCTGCTTTACGGGTTTTTGTACAGCATGATCATCATGGGCACACATGGCACCGTATGGCTGCATCGTTATTGTACGCATGGCGCCTACAAATTCCGGAATAAGTTTTGGCGGTTTTTTACCCAAAACCTCACCATCAATGCCATACCTGAAGAAACCTATGTGATTTCGCACCATGTGCATCATGCCAAATCCGATCAGCCCGGCGATCCTTATAATGCGCAGGGCGGTTTCCTGTACTGTTTCCTGGCGGACGTAAATCACCAGCCTATTGCGAAGGACCTGACCGAGTCGGATTACGGGCGTGTAAAAAAATTGATGGCGCACACCGGCGTAAGGGCCAATAACTACCGGCAGTACCAGCGTTGGGGATCCTATGCCAACCCATGGCGTACGGTGCTGAGCTGGGTGCTCAACTGGGGTTTTTGGTACCTGGTTTTTTACCTGATTGGTGGCAATGCGCTGGCATGCACCTTGTTTGGCGCCGCCGGCTTTTGGGCTGTGGGCGTACGCACGTTCAATTACGAAGGCCACGGAAAAGGAAAAGACAAGCGGCGCGATGGTGTCGACTTTAACCGGAAGGACCAATCGGTGAACCAAATATGGCCCGGCCTTGTGGCAGGCGAATGGCATAACAACCACCACTTGTACCCAAAAAGCGCGCGAAGCGGCTTTAAGGCGTACCAGGTAGATATGGCGTGGTATTATATCCGCCTGATGAACCGTCTCGGTGCTGTGATCAGCTACCGTGACGACAAAAAACAGTTTAAAGAGAAATATTTATGAGGCAACTGAAAATATCCCCGTCGATCACTAATCGCGATAGTCATTCGTTGGATAAATACCTGAATGAGATCAGCAAAATAGACATGATCACGGCGGATGAGGAAGCGAGCCTTACCCGGATGATCCGCGACGGCGACCAGGCGGCGCTTCATAGGCTGGCCAGTGCAAACTTGCGCTTTGTGGTTTCTGTGTCGAAGAAATTCCAAAACCAGGGCTTGCCGTTAAACGACCTGATCAATGAAGGCAACGTGGGGCTCATCAAAGCAGCCCGGCGCTTCGACGAAACCAAGGGCTTCAAATTCATATCCTACGCGGTATGGTGGATACGACAGGGCATTATGCAGGCAATTGCCGAGCAATCGCGTATTGTACGGCTTCCGCTTAACCAAATCGGCTCACTTATTAAGCTAAACAGAACTTTTGCCCAGCTGGAGCAGCAGTTTGAGCGCGAACCCTCGGTTGAAGAACTGGCCGAAGTGATGGAAAGCACCGCACATAGCGTTGCAGATGTAATGAGCAAATCGGGCCGGCATGTTTCCGTCGATGCCCCGTTCAACAGCGAGGAAGATAATTCGCTTTTGGATGTACTGCGATCAAACGAAACCGAAACCGACGATGCCTTAATGAAAGAATCGCTATCGCAGGCCATCCGCTTTTCGCTGA
>Ga0302300_1001265_pt1 | contig 14773 bp, 14 predicted proteins | sample III_Palsa_E1_1_FD_198756 | JGI IMG/M metagenome (GOLD analysis project Ga0302300, IMG submission 198756) | Peat permafrost microbial communities from Stordalen Mire near Abisko, Sweden - III_Palsa_E1_1 | ecosystem: Environmental > Terrestrial > Soil > Palsa > Peat permafrost | place: Sweden... | reverse complement strand
TAATGTATAATTGTAATGTATAATTGTAATGTATAATTGTAATGTATAATTGTAATGTATAATTGTAATGTATAATTGTAATACATACTATACATATTTTACATTTTGTGACTCCACACTATAATCGAATAAATATTCATTATAACGTGTATGTGTACTTGTACGTGTACACGTACAAATTATTAACATTATAGAAGTAGATAATATAGTACTTATTTTACATCTTGCAGATGTAAAAGATATTTACATGTTTTTGTACAATCGGGGGTGCAACTAATATTGCCTACATAATAGAACAATATGTTTGTTTTTTGGTTTCAAATGTGTCAGTGATAGACAGGTGTGAAGAGAATGGATACTTGTGATCAGCAGCATTCCAACCAGCATCATTGGGTGGATAGATATCCGACAAGATACCATTACGAGTATCGCATGTTTGTTGATCGATTGTCCACTTGGGATTGTACTTGATGAAAGCTTCATTACGAATACTTACATATTGATTACCAAACTTCTTATCACCACAGTTAATGCGTACTGATCTAACTCCCGCACTTGACAGCTGTTGTTCAGCTTGACTAGCGAAATTATTCCAAAATTGGAAGTTCCGTTCATCATCCTTGGACAACGAACAAAGATCTTCATTGTCATAGTCACTATGATGTTGGTAGATGTAGACAGTAATCTCACGACCCCACATCTCTGGTGACCACGAGTTAAACGTATGAGTTCCCTCCTCACCATCCTCACCATTCGACTTCTTATTTGAATGTTCAAAGTCACCATGATGTTGTGGGATTAGACTTTCCAACCGTGTCTTCATACCAAATTGGCAATTGTGTTGAATGAACAAGTGGGCAATAATGTTCCAAGCCACAGGGATGTCGTCCTTGTGGATGGCAAAATGTAACTTCCAATCTGGATTTTTCATCTCTGCAAGACCCTGGTTAATCCAGTAAATCCTTCCTTTGGGGCCAGTCAACTTGATGAAGCCACCAGTATGCAAGATCTCATATTGAGTTTGGTTGTCCTCATTTACCGAATCCGGTGAGTGACAATAGACCCTTTCTGTTTTGGGATTTGCAATGATGTTTTCATAACAAAAGTGTGGGATATTATTGTTGTCTAGCATTTTGTCTATACTACTTTCAACTATATCTCATTCGATTTATCTATTTTTAATCATTTTTGTAAGATACACAATATACCATATACCATACATCGTACAAATGTTTCAGATGTCATATATGACAAGTATATGGGTTATACCTCATCATTTAAATGTTAGTAGACTAACATGCGTTAGTAGGCTAAAGACAACTTACTCTATTAACAATTCGTTACACAATAGTGTATATATGTAAATGAAGACATTTATAACATTGTGTTATAAAGTGTAAATTTTTTATTTATGCGTATATTAATCTAGGTCTTTGAGATTTGAAACAGCCATGTCAATATCACCAGTTCGTAAGTACTCCTCAACTATCAGCACCTTATTACGTTCACCAGATAATTCCATAATTTTAGTTATTTGATGGGATAGATGTTTATTGTCATTCAAGAATCGCAATTCTTGTTTGGAATATAAAATTGGTGATCTGATGTTCTCAATAATTTCCTCTACTTCAGACTTAATGTTTTTCATTTCGTGATAGATGAGTGTCCTTGCATTTTCATTCTCTTCCTCATCAAGTTCTGATTCCAACTCCATCATGCGACCGATGAGCTCATCGGTCGCTAACTTTAACCTATTAACATTTTTGCTCATACCTAAGAATTTAATCTTTTAGAGTAATAAAATTGCTCAGTTATTTATTTATTTACATACACATACACATTTAGTATCACACACATTAATAATAGTAACCTATCACAGTATGTTCACTCAGAATACCAATTATAAGTTGAACTTATAATACTTTACTATTATGACACAATTAATATAATATACTTATTATTTGTTATGTTTAAATACATATATACACACAACAAATAATATAAACACTGATTAAAATTTATTTCTGTGTCACAAACGGTTGTTTGATCAATAAATAATAATAATAGTAATGACAGTAACATTCGTTCTTGACAATAGTGAAACTATTCCTGTACATAACGATATAGCTTTGGGATCCGAAGTTATTGCATCTTTGATTGAAGATACTGGGAGAGAGGATATAATTATTAATGTACCAGACACTTATACTCACGTTTTTAATATTTATGTGGATTTTTTGTATGGTGGTAAACCACCCATTGTTTTTAATGATATTGCTAACCAGTATGGTACTATAATAGAAGCATTACTCATTTGTTTTGACATGGAATCGTACTATGCTGACGATTTGTTCTTCAAATATTTAATGTCTGCAGCCTACCCTGTGTGGAATGAATTCATTCCACACATTACGGACTTGCCTGATGAAAGAACGATATACTTGCATACTCCTCATAAGTACATTCCACTTAAGTATATCAACAAACCCATATTTTTCAATGAATGGTTAACTATTAACCAAAATAAAAAGATAGTTGTTAACCGCAACCCATTGACTTTTTCACCTGGTTCACCATATGATAATAGCGAGTCTCATCGTGTGGACACAAAATACCATAATAATGGAAACATAAACAGTATACATATATACTATATAGTCAATTATAAAAATTCTGGACATGAAATAAAAATGGGATGGTATGTAGATGGGCAACCTGAATATATCCATAATTTCATTAACATTGGTTGGGACCCGATCAAAACCAAACAAAATACATACATTTATTCTCAAACATATAGATATTTAAATGGTTTGCAAGAAGCATGGTACTCAACTGGTAATCGTAAATATAAATCCAACTATGTTGATGGGCACCGCAATGGTACACTAGAAACGTGGTATGAAGATGGTAAGATCCGGGAGTCTCACAATCAACAAACTAGTCGATATATGTACAGCAGTATAGATCAAGATGAAAATGATACGTTCATTCGTGATTATGGTGAATAACAAATGACATATGTTCATACAACATTTATAATTTGAATGAAATTATATGTAACATTAATATTAATTAAGTAACTAAATAATAGATGTGTTGTGTCCCAGACACAACAAAATATAATATATTCACAGTCACAATTAATATATGTATATTAACAACATCAGCATACAACAGTAACTTAAAATAACAATAAGAATAAGATAACTACAAATGAATGTAGTGTTATATTAACATGTCTGTTAACATGAGTTAAACACAATAGTTAACTAGTTGTATCAAAGTATTTAAGATGTATCTCATTACATCACACTAATGTAACTAAATGATATAGTCATCGATCAAGTATTTTAAAATACCAACAGTATACACCATTGTTGGTATAAATCTTCTTACATATTTAATGTGCACTGTACCTATTAATTTTTGATGTTTCAATACTAATGTTAAATTTAACATATACTTTTATGCATCATATAGAATATTAATAACATAAAATAAATTTCCAACAACACTAATATACTAATAAATGTCAATGGGCTACTGACAACCTATATGATTAACTATTTGAGTCAAATAATGATGTTTATGTGGATAAGAATGTTTATAACACTGTGTTATAAATTGTAATTTTTGGTTGTATATATACTAGTCTGAATCTTCGAGGTTTGACACAGCTTTGTCAATATCACCAGTTCGCAAATACTCCTCGACAACCAGGACCCTATTAAGTTCACCGGATAACTCCATAATTTTATTTATTTGATGAGATAAATGTTTGTTGTCTTTTAAAAACTGTAATTCCTTTTCGGTGTATTTAATTGGTGTCGCTATGTACTCAATAAACTCAACGATTTCGCGTTTAATATCAACTATTTCCTTATGGATAATTGCCCTCACATACTCATCTTGTTCCTCATCAAGATCAGATACTAATCTCATTATCTGATCAATAGATTCATTAGCGCTGGATTTTAGGTGAATAATATTTCTACTCATATCTAAGGGGTTTTAATCTTTTTAACATAGTAAGATTATTCATTTTTTACACACATACATACGCCACACACTTGTCTTTAGTGTAATATGAGTCAATGGCAGTATTCTATCACTGTGTGCTTATGCAAAATATCAATTATAAGTTAAACTTATAATAACTTTACTATTGTGACATAGTCAATATTAACGTACCTATAATGTGTGTACATGTACACATATTATAAATACTGATTAAAATTTATTTGTGTGTAATAAACAGTCGTTCGATCAATAAATAATAATAATGACAATAACATTCGTTCTTAACAATGGTGAAACTATTCAAGTACACAACAACATAGTTTTGAGCTCCAAAGTTATTTCTCCTTTACTAGTTGATATGAAAGAAGACAATATAATTATTAATGTTCCACATACTTTCACTTATGTTTTTAACATTTACATTAATTTTTTATATGGGCTTAAACCAGTCATTACATTTAATAATGTTGATGACCAGTTTATTATTATGTCGACCATGGTAGATGCATTACTTGTTTGTTTTAATATGGAGTCGTATTATGATGATGAGTCATTCTTCAATTACTTAATGGCTGCAGCCTATCCAGTGTGGAAAGAATTTTATCCACACATTAGTGAATTAAATGATAGTAGAACAGTATATTTACACTCTCCTTATTTATATGTTCCTCATGAATATCTCACTAAACCCACATTTTTCAATGAGTGGTTAAAAATTAACAAGGATAGAAGAATAATTGTTAATCGTAACCCATTAACTTTTTCACCCAGCGAACCATATGATGGTAGTGAAATACATCGTGTGGTCACCAAATATTATGATAACGGCAACATGGAGACTGCTGACATGTATTACACTGTTGATTATAAAAGAATTGGACGTGAAACAATTATAACCTGGTATCCAAGTGGTAGTCTCAAACGTATAGATAATTCCATCAACTTGTTTACTATGACAGAAAAGAACAGGAATGGACAGAGAGTATGGACATACAATTCTGACTTTACTGTTTTAGACGGTATAAACGAACAATGGTATGCAAGTGGTAATCGTAAAACCAAATACAACTATGTTGATGGTTTAAATGTTGGTCTACAAGAATCATGGCGTGAAGATGGCCAAATTGAGCGGATGACAAATTATAATAATAATGGAGAGGTACACGGTTTACACGAAGAATGGCATAAAGATAGTAATCGTAAACTTGTCGCAATATATGATAATGGAAGACTTATAAGTTCAAGAGAATAATAATATGATCATGGTCAATATTACGATACTAGATATTACGGTGATATATTTAGTAGTACACACATGCTCACAAAAGAGTAATGATAGTATTACTATATTTAAAATAATAGAATATTAGCATGAGCACATAATGTGTTCATAAAATTTTAAAATATAAGTAGAAATGTAAATTACACAATCCGATCAGTAAAATAACAATTATCTTATTTTTAGGGTAGAGTAAAATAATTGCATACAATCCATATCTCATGACTTTCAACATGTAATAGTTACATGTTTAATATGTGTTAACAGTGTTGCTATATGATAAACTAATATATGTAATATTTACATGTTTAATCATTTAAGTAAAACATACACTACTTTACTAATCTAATATAAATAACATATACGGATTATGTTATTTATATAATTATATCATTCATGTATATTTATATGTTCAACATTAATATATTTTACAAATATATTATAGTAATATAGTTTGGTATTTGGACCATATAACAATTAAATAGTAACTGTGTTACTATTATATAACATAAATACTAACTTATGTTCAAATATGTAATAACACATGTATTTAAAATATATATATATATATTATCATCATCATTATAAATATTGTATACCTGAGGTAATCTTCGACAAAGCGCAACACCATACAAGTACAATTAGATAAAATATGTATAAAGCATAACAGACCATAATGATTATTTAATATGGGATTATTAATTATTCATCTTGGTATGAATCACAAAATAATTACATAATATTCGTGTGTGTAACTTACTACAAATATTATGTCATCATCCTATCATATTAATGTAGAATCATCAAATATCTATCTCGAGATAGATCACAACATAGTTACATAATATTCGCGGTGAGTTGTTTAGCGTAAATTACCTCCGGTTTACACGGATATCATGTAATTATATTTTAAATTTCGTTATTATGACTGTGATATTTAAAATATAATTATTAATATTTTAAATATTAGCATATATATGTATATTTTTATAACCATAGAATATACAATGTGGTAATTGTTAGAAAATTTTTAACCTCTCAGATGAGTCAATAAAGTTAATAGTTAATTATATACTGTTATATGTTTTTATTACATTTAGACAAACTGTACTCTAATAATCATGCATATCTGAGATATTTAGATAAGAGTTATATATATATTCTAGTTTGATTATTGTAATTACTCAGTAATTACATATATGTATATGATATACATTATTATTATTATTATTATTAAATGTTTTTATCGATTAATAGTAACAATTTATTATTAATCTCCATAGCAATGGAGCTTCGTTTCATACTTAATCTTATTTGTTTTGCCAGTGTTAATGCATTAGTTATTTCCTTATCAAGGGTTGGTTTGTCTGTAAATACTTATACCAGTTTAATCTTTTCACTGACAACATTATTATGTTGTAAGTAATTATCATCAAATGTTATTATACTACTTCCACCAAATTTTTTGCAGAATAGATGAGATGTAATTTTCGTCCACTTTTTCTGTAAAAATGGCGAGTGCATTCTGTGTGAATTACACATCATGACACACGGAATATAGATTGCTATTTTATGGGATAACAACATAGTTTGTCACTAGTTTGTAAGGCGAGATATATACAAATACAATTATTAGACAGTTTCTATGTGATGATGACTGTAAGTATGGTAGCGATGCAATTAGATTTGATCGTCAAGGTCAATTCCGTTTATATTCGGGAAAAAATATCTTCACTGATAATATCGAACATAAAAAGTTTAATACTAAACCAGTAGTTATAAATAATGACCAAATCAAAGCAGAAATTGATGTGAATAGTTATATTTTACATATTGATAGACTCAATCATAATGTTTATGATGAACAGTATATACTTATTGAGTAAATCTCTGCAAAAGCTTGTTATGTCATTAGTATTAGTCCCGAGCTAGAAATGCATGGAATATGTTAACCATTTGATTATTTTCATGAGATTTGCATCCTGTTCACTTGATCTTTTTGTACTTTGATGCTATCAAAGACAAGTGTGTATTTGAAAAAAGTGTTATTGATAGTAACACTAATAATGGTATTCATCATGATAATGTTAACCAGGAGATTTTATATTTTGCTACCGACATAATTACTATTATTACTACTACGAGTGATAGTCAAATTACTGTAACTTTATATAACATGTCATTTAACACAATAAGACAGTTTACAATTCCAACACCAAAACGAGTTATTTGTGCTAATGGTAAGTTATTGGTGTGGTTGAACTATGATAATGATACTACTAATAATAATATTAATGATAATTACAAATTATGTATCTTTGATACCCAAAATGGAAAACAACTGTCATACGACAGGGTATATGTGGACAGTCATAATATAACAAAAACAGATATTAATGGTGAAGGTTATATTGTTGTGTGTTATCGTACAACTGAAGGACAGTTTTTTTTCACTACCTTCACTACCTTCACCATGTTGAAAATAACTATGTTGAAAATAACTATGTTGAAAATAACTATGTTGAAAATAACTATGTTGAAAATAACCAAAATCAAAACAGTTGAATAGTCAACAAAATACATACTTACCTGGTAAGTATAAATATACATCCGTTTGTTAATTATCCCCAGATTTATAAATAATTTAACCCGTTGATGATAATCATGTAATTAACAACTCCACACATAACCGTTACGATGGTTAGTATTCCCCTCCCTCCCCTCCCTCCCTGTAATATATTACATATTTATAAAACACACTACAAATTAAGTTTGTAATGAATACTGGATGATACACGTTGATACTACAAAATTTAATATCTACATTTTGTAATAGTATTTATTGTGATTAATTACGAATAGTAATTACCATATAATTTTCTTCTATTGTTTTTGCAGAGTATACTTTTCAAACATTTACTTAACATGATATATAATTAATATAAAGCAAAATTATTATATATGTCAAATACAAAACATATAAATTTCTACTTATCAATATGACAGCATGCTGTTTATATTGTTGTATTATGGGAAGACAGAAAGTTAAGTTGTCCATCACAGTCTATACAGAAAATGATATTTCATGTCATTACGTAACACAAAAGTATGTATGTACATAAAGTTACTAAACAGTTTCCTTATGATAACGGTCTCAAATATGCCAATGATGCACTTGGGTTTAACAGTCAAAACCAGTTCCACACATGTTCAAGAAAGAATTTTTACACTTACAATGTTGAACTCGACACGTTTGATAGCCAACCAATTCTGATGACCGATGCTGATATCAGATCAGGAATTAATGCAAATCGTAACATTTTATATGTAAATAGCGTTACATATGAAGTATACGACGAACGAGGACAATTGTTGGAGTTGATATCCAGAGGTCTCTCTCATGTTATTTCTACTGCTGTTATTAACAGTGATATTAGCAACTTAAAATTTTATGGAATATTTAACCATTTGATTATATTTATAAAATCACTGTGTAAGTCATATGAACTTATGCATTATGATACCATTCAAAACAAATTTGTGGGTCCAAGTCTCATCATTAATCCCTTTATCATTGATACCGATACCAGACCTGATCAAGATATTGAGTACGACTATGCTAATGGGGAAATCCTATATATTGGTGGTGTTTGTGCCAATGGTGGTAATATCATTGATGAACAATATGACACTACTCATGTAACTATTGTGACTGTATATGATATGTTATTCAACAAACTAAGAACTTTTACAGTTCCAAGAACATACAGAACTGCCTGCACCAATGGTAAGTTGTTAGTATGGTTGAACTGTGATGATAACCACCATACTAGTAAGAAATACAAATCTTATATTTTTAGTACCCAAGATGGAAAACAATTACCTTATGATAGTGTATGTATCGATCGTGATGGGATATCACTAACAGACATTAACGATGACGGTGACATTGTTGCATGTCACGAAACAGATGATGGGTACACGTTTGACTATTACAAATATGTTGAAAAATAACAACCAACAAATAAATAACCAATAAATAACCAACTAACAATACACTTATTTAATAAGTGCATATTAACAATATAATGATGTGTATAACATAATATTTATCATACTCTCAAACATAAACATCATTGCAAATGGTAGAATAACAACTAGTGTATTATTATATTTAACACTATAATAATTAATGTTATAATAACACAAGTACCTAAGACACTTAAATTATATATGTACAGGAGACAAGTAATTAAAGATTTCCCTCTTATTAATAATCACGATATTCTTGGTTTTAATAACTATAACCAATTCTGTGTAAGTGGTAATGGTATTGATGATAATGATAGTGATGGTAACAATGGTAATGGTAGACAAAAGTACATTGTTAAGTTTAATATTGATGGTACCATAGTTGGCAAGGAACTAATACCTGTTAGTGATAGTATTGTTAAGATGGATGCCAATGGTGACATATATTATATAAAGAATAATTTATACAAACACGTATATGATTGTACTGGTAAGTTAATGGAAACAGTGTCTGACAAGATTAGTCACGTTGAAATAGTTCTAGGATATCAAATAATAACAGTATTTGGAAATTTACTTCTGTGTGTAAAAATGTCACCTACCAATGTAGAGTTATTTACTTATTACGATTTGAATCAAGATAAATTTATAACTCACAAACATGAATACGACATTGGATTCTATATTTGTTACGATAATGTTAGAAAGGAGATACTACATAAAAACAGTTGTAGTGATAACAATACAACTGTGTATGACACAAACATGAACAAACTAAGAACCTTCACTATTCCTATAACATATGTTTCGTGTGTTAGTAATGGTAAAATAGTAACTGGCAAATACTGCAAGGACGTGTTTGAAGTACACATTTTTAGCTCACATGATGGTAAGCACATCTTTTCTGACATATCATTTATACCTACTGCTAATTATTATAATATTTATATCAACAACAACAATGGAGATATGGTTATTGTTGACACAAGTAAGTTTAAAACACAAAAAGATGGGAATACATTATACACTTATACAAACGTTTATGCTGTTAATGTTTTCTCGTTAATATTAGGACTTTGCGATTCGTATTTAACATTGAGACATACTAATGATAACCAGATTACAAGGTTCTTCAACATCGTTGTGAGATTACCAATGGAAGTACAAATGATAATTTGTCATCGATTAGCTGACCATACACTGAACAATATCACTGCAAGTCAAGTTGAAGCCAATTTTGCTGTCATGATGCAAGAGTAATAAGAATACTGCTTGCTTGTTTAACTACTTGTTTATTGGTATATTAATATCTATATTATTATATATGCATAGAGAGTATAATATTATTACATTTACAATCTTAGATTGTAAAGTTTACAAAAGTATTTAGTTGTGTAACATTAGTTAGTAGTACACATTGCTATTCCAAACATATTAACATTTTCATATCAACTATTTGTATTCATATCATAGATGTGAATTCACACTAATTACATTATGTTGGTAATTGACCATGTTTTGAATGCTAGTTGTTTTTATATTCACTCTAATAGAAGTACATCTTAATATAATAATTATTAGATAATAACTAACAAAAAATATTAAACCGTTTAATATTTATATTGATATAACATATATTACATAGTAATATAAACAATTAACCCTATTCGTGTATAACATAAACAATAGTCACATCGTTTATCCTATTTACATATATACAAAACTTGGTTTACAATATTATATTGTAAATTTTCATGACATATAAAACATTTGTACTTACACATGTCAACCTAAAATATATGTAATTGTAACATAATATATTATAAAGGTGGGTAGGAATATCTTTTTTGTTATAGTGAATAGAGTACAAATTAACTTACTCGTGTAATTTATATATTGTTATACATGTAACTTGTCACAAACACATCAAGACTAATCGAACTCTACAGTTATCTATTATTCCAATTTATGTCTTTGAGACATAAAAACATATATACATTCCATACCTTTCTCTGCTCCTCTTCTCTCTCCTTCATCATCTCCTTCATCATCTCCTTCATCATCTCTCTTTATCTCTGTGTGTATATGTCCAGAGAATAATATAGTGATTATCAATTAAATAAGATCGTTACTATCTTGAACTTCGTCACGAAGGTAGAGATCATTGGAAAAGGGAGTTTCAAAGATGTTTCTTTGTTTACCATTGAAATATAGTTGTTTAATCATAGAAACAATGTTACCATTACCATAATGATACAATTTCCAAATTCCTTCCTTGCTATCATTAACATACTGACCTATGGATAGATATTTATCTAAATGGATAGATTTGGAATCTCCTCCACCCCAATACTTCCATGTTCCTTGTTTAATACCATGTGTGTAACTACCTTCACTTACCAATGCATGATTTGAATGGTCACCCCATGTTCTCCATAATCCATGCTTTTTGCCATTTACATATGAACCCTGCTTGGACAATTGGGAGGTAGTGGATACAGATGGACCATTACGTGACAGTGTTGCAGGATTGGAATACTCTGTCCATATACCTGTTTTCTCATTGTTCAGGTAATACCCATATTCCTCAACAGTGTGTAAACTATTATTATACCATGCTGTATATAAACCGTTCTTGTCACCATGTTTGCACTCAAACTGGTTTTTAATTGTACTCTCATCATCATTGTAATAATGGGTATACATACCATCCAATTTACCATCAACAATAAAATATTTGCTTTTGAGTCGATTTCCGCTATCGTAGTAAAAATCCATCCACCATCCATTTGGTTCATCATCATTATAATAACCCTCGGTCTGAAGTAACAAATTACTTGACTCACTACTATTGCTACTACCATTATTATAATAAAGTTTGTATGGACCGTACTTCACACCATTAACAAACAAAATCTCTTCTTTGAGTTGACCTTTATTACTATAATAAAAGGTTTTCCATAAACCATCCTTATTACCATTATTCATCCATCCTTGACTCATAATCTTGGAATGATCGTTGTCATAGTATTCTTCAACGAACTCATGTTGCGTTGTCTGCCTGTTGGACATTTTTATACCCAAGATTTAAATGTTTTTTCTTGAGCATCAAAATAATAATCTACTAATATTCAGTTACGATGTATATTGTGCTCAACAAGTGTGATATTTATTTGTTGTAAAATTGTAATCTTACATATAATAATACCCAAGTCATGTGATTGTGTTTATTATTATTACAATAAGTATCAATACTTATTACTACATGAATAAATTGGAGTCTAGTAAATAGTTTCGTATTTAAATTACTTAAACTACTTAAAATACAATATTAGTTGGTATAGTAAAAATAAATACATATTTATGCATAAAGAAAATTATATCAATAGTACATCTACTGATTAATAAATTAAGTTCGATACTTGTAACATAGCCATGTTTGATTGTGAAAAAGCTGGTTGCTAGTAGGTAACAAAAGAAAATTAACTATATCGATACTTCTTCAGGAAGTATCTACTCTTATATTACATACAACATAAAATTAGTATTGGTAAAAACATTACATGTTATTATTTACATATATGTAGTTAGATCAGTTAGAGTAACTTCTCTTAACTGTTTATGTAAATGTATGATACAACTTTATTAAACTAAATAATGATGTATATATGTACACTCTATTAATTCATTGACAATGTAATTTGGAAGTGTATGTATACATAATCCCTACATGCAAATTTGATTTTTATGTATTTAAGCGTGTGAATAAACAATGTTTTCATTTAACAAAAACAAGAACAAGAACATTAATATGTTTCACAATGGTAACAAACATGGATTGTGGAGAACATGGTACGGTGAAAATAAGAAAGTAGTTGAAAGCGAAGGATATTATGTTGATGGTAAACTAAATGGTAAGTGGACATTTTGGCATAACAATAGTCAACATACTGTTGAGTCAGAAGGGGAATTTATCAATGATAAGCGTGAAGGTCTATGGAAGTTTTTGCATAGTGATAATCCTTACAAGCTTAGTTCTGAAGGATGTTATGTTAACGGTAAGCAACATGGTCTATGGAAAATGTATCATAACGATAACCAACATACACTTTACCTTGAAGCAAACTTCGTTGATGGCAAGCAGGTTAATTTGCAAACATATTAGTGTACTGTAATGTACCATGCATATATCTAGTGTTATAACATATACAGATTTACTGTTACTTATGTAAATTTACTATTATTAGTTACTTCCTTATGTTTTTACTTATGTGATAAGTAAAACGGTATTCTCCACCCTAAAAATATATAGTTTACTTTGATTTTAACTTATAATACAGGTGTTAATGTGAAATATATTTCACAGTTATTCTTGTTTATAGTTAATTACAACTTTAAGGTTGTAATTTATAACATTGTAATTTATAACATTGTAATTTATAACATTGTAATTTATAACATTGTAATTTATAACATTGTAATTTATAACATTGTAATTTATAACATTGTAATTAAACACATCCAATAATGAATGGGTAACAATAGTATTTTATCTGTTATGTACATATTTATGTACATATTTATGTATGCATCAGATAGTTAATCTACTACATACATTACTATTAACATGTCTATAAATTTATTATGTTAATAGTAATGAAATGAAACTAAGTATCTGATGTATAAATCATTTGATTTTATTTTTTTATGTTATCATAAAAGACAATGGAATCAGAACATTATTATGATGGAGAATATGAAGAAGTGACATATGATAGAGAAACTGGTATTGAAAGACGATGGTATGGAGGATATCATAAACCTCATAGGATTGAGTCTGAAGGATATCGCATTAAAGGTAAGAGAGATGGACTGTGGAAATTTTGGTATGACACCGATGAACACACTCTTCAAGTAGAAGGATATTATATTAATGGTAAACCGTAGGTATACCTCAGACCGCAGGTATTTCCTATGGAGAAAATATTCTAAACCGCAGGTATACCTCAGACCGCAGGTATACTCTAAAGAGAAATGGCTCCGGCGAAGCCCACCTTTGGTTTGCCAGAGAGAAAAGCTTCGCTAAAGAGAAATGGCCTTGCCAGAGAGAAGAGCTACGCCATACACTTAAATATGAGGAACATTACGTTGATGGTAAACGACAATGTATTTGGAGAGAATGGTATGATGATGACCAACACACACTTGAGTATGAGGGATATTATATTAATTGTGAACGTAATGGTCATTGAGTTGAGTTCGATCCGAATGGTAATATTACTTTTAATTGTGATTACGTCGATGATTTCAAACAACAGTAGTGTAACTCATGTTATATTGACATCTCTCGGAGAGATGTCAACCTTATATAATCATCATAACCATGATACAATGATATACATATTATTCATGTAAAGTAACATTAACATAATTAATGTT
>Ga0302300_1001260_pt1 | contig 14836 bp, 13 predicted proteins | sample III_Palsa_E1_1_FD_198756 | JGI IMG/M metagenome (GOLD analysis project Ga0302300, IMG submission 198756) | Peat permafrost microbial communities from Stordalen Mire near Abisko, Sweden - III_Palsa_E1_1 | ecosystem: Environmental > Terrestrial > Soil > Palsa > Peat permafrost | place: Sweden... | reverse complement strand
TAAGAATTTGGAGTTCTACATGCTTTTTGTATTGTTCAGCATCACTCATTGACTCTTTAATAGCTGTCACTTTGTCAGCCTTTTCTTTTATGATCAAGTTGGTCTCATTCCTTTGCCACTCAATGAGTCTCTCGGCATCTTCTTTCATTTGTTCATTCTTCCTTCTTCTGTCTTCCAGAAGACGTTGTGTTTCAGCCTGTATACTGTTAGCCTCTGCCTTGTGTCTATCAATACGTTTCTTGGCTTCTTCTTCCATTTGTTCATTCTTCCTTCTTCTGTCTTCCAGCAGGCGTTGGGTTTCAACTTCCACTCTATTCATCTCCAACTGTTGCTGCTGTAACTTCTTAGCAAGTTCACCTTCCCTAAGAATCTTCTTCTCCCTATTGGTGAGAGTAATAGTTGGAGATTCGTCATTTGGTAGGTCAGTGGCAACTTGTGTTGATGTTGTTCCATTGGTAATTTGTACTGGTGTCAACTCAGTAGAAGTCTGTGTTGGCTTTGATTTGGTTAAGTTTGCCCTGTCTTTATTAGTTAGAGTTCTTTCATAGTTAATTCTGGTTAAAACTTGGTTTATATTATCACCAGATTTTTGTGCCTTATCAACCATAACCCTTTCACGATTATTTAAAACTGGCTTGCCATTAGTTAGGATTGATAGATCCAAGTTGTCCATGTTTTACGGATAAAGCCTATGACGTTCAAATATAGTAAAAATTATCAATATTACACTGAGTACAACAATAACAAGTATAAAAAATGTTATTCAATGTTGTATATAAACTACCATTATGAATATAATGTAATATATCCAGATAGTAAAAATATTTAAACACCATTGAAATAATAGGGAGGGATGGATAAGGGATGGAGAAGAGAGAGAGGAGGGAGGATAGGAATATATAGTTTTTGTTTATATACTAGTATTAACACTAATAATTACATGACATTCGTGTAAGCGGTTGTGAGACTAACCACAACAATCATGTGTTTATATGCATATACTCCATTAATGAGACTGGTTATCATCACTGATAGTTACATGACTGTCGTAGTTAGTTGCCTAGCGCTTGTCACTGCGTTTGTCGCTTGTCGCAGCTCGCTGCTTGTGAGACTAAGTCTCACAACCGCTTACACGAATATCATGTAATCATACTAATGATACGTAATAGAATAGGTGTGGGATGAAAGAAGCGTGATGAGGTGAGGAGATTTTTAGTGTTCGATACTAAAATAAATTACAATATAAAAAGATAAGATAATTAGCAATATACAACACATATTGCTGTTGGATAATAAAGCTTATTCCAATATCTATTATGATAGATTGCAAGTTGTAATAGGTATGTGTATTATTCTTGTGTAATTACATAAAATCTGTGTTGTTAATATTCCACAAATATTATGTGATCCATCTCATCTCCTCTCCCTCCTCCTTCTCCACCAACATATATTAGTGTACTTACTCATTTGCACAAGTAAAATTACATAATCAATGTGGTTGATTAACCAACACAGATTTTATGTAATTACATTAATATGTTTACAATGTGTGCGGTTGACATTATTGTTATTGTATAAGATAACTACAGTGCTAAAATTTTAATTCATGAAGTGTATATACATTCGTTGACAAAGTTACACCAGTCAGATGTGTTTATAACATACACACTATTTTAACATTAAGTTATTAGATAACATCTTATTATTAATATTACAAGTCAAATATTTACAATGGTTTAAAGTTAATTCAACTTATATTTGAATATAAAAAATATATTGTGAACATAATGTTGGTTGTTAAAATACATAATTGTTATGTATTGACTGATGTTAAAATAACATCTGATACAACATGTAAATTGTCAGTATACTATTTTTTTGATATATTGTATGATGTAAAAAACATACAAATAAAAGTATATTGTGATGAATATTTTTTTCTCTTATTCCTATCTATTTTATAAAAATTAGTTGGATTATGTATCTTTGCATCTTCAAGATGCAAAATAATGTTAACACCTAATCAAATTCGTACTGGTCGATCACGATAACGGGCAAACTTAAGACTCAGGATACAGGAGTGGATCCTGAGTTTTAATTTGTGGTAATAATTTAACGTCTCTTTGTCTGCCTTCATGAAACTCTCTTAATTGTTCGAGGTATTGGTTGGTTGTTACCAACTGTTCATGATCTGGATCATTAACTGTACCCCAGAATAGTCTCCTCCAAACTTCAATATGTGAACTTTCAAGTTTATCATAATTATGAATACCATTCACATACCCCTCATAGTGAGAAAGAATTCCTTGACTACATAACCCCTTTTTAAACTTTTCGTTATTAACATGATTTTGATCAAAAGGATCATGAGCATCACTTTCACTATTGTCCTTGTTGGTTACATTAGTAATGGGTGTATTAGTTATGGTTGTATTAGTAATGGGTGTATTAGTCATGAATGTGGGTGTCAAATTAGTAATATCATTGCTAATACATGAACAGACAAGAGGAATATTATGATAACGATCTCAAATGTCTGTATGACTAAATCTCTTAACACATTCTGTCTGTTCATGTTTCAGACGAGTTTCAAGTTCAGTACCCTTTTGACTATGAAGATAAGTTAGGTTGATTTTGTCAGTGAGTGTGTTCGTCCTTTAAAATTATGTTTGGTTAAACGAAGAAACTCTGTATTAAATTGTTTTGTTTTATCACGCATTAGACCCACAGTTACAACAGTCGTTGCGATAACAGTTGTGCCAACAATAACCGTTCCGTAACATAAAACATTGATGTGTTGTTGGTTTTTGCTATTCATTACAACAATAAATCAATTTATCCATATGTATGACATGTGAAATAATTGATAAAGTATTTATTTGTATATAACAAACACATGTCTGACAAGCAAATTCTTAATTGGATTCGACAGGAGAACAGTGAGCTAATATCTGCCATGACAAAGATGGATGCTGAACTCTACAGGGTCAAATCGGAGAATGAGAGATTAAAGCAACAGATAGCTGAATTAAATAACATTGGAGATCAAGGACAACAACCAACACGCATCCCACTTAGTTATTATGAGACAGTGCTTGGTGGAAGACCAAACTACACTGATACAGCAGTAAACACAGCTGTAACTGGTCATACTCAGCGTCAAATGGACAAGGCTAATAAAGATTTTAATGTTCCCTCTATTAGAGGTAACACGGATACTAGAGATGCTAGAGGTGTTTGGAACACACATGGTATGTTGGGTTATCAATCTGTTTATGGTGACAACAGATTCGTCGATAGCAATCCGGTAATTGGTAACGTTGCTGATAATTACAGGTCCCGGAGAGTTACTGATGATCCATTTGATTCAACACTATAATGAGCATCTAGTTTACATCTTGGATATGTATATCATTTTGATCCAAATTTTAAACTTAAATATATACATATTCACTTAATATGTTCTCAGAACATATTATAGTAAGTATAAATTATACATATATGCGTAATTTAAAAATATAACTTGTGAATGTCTTTTTGTTACTCGTTTGTTTTCAACTTACATGTATTCTTTCTGAGAATTAGAATTAGAATTATTATTAATTCTGAATAATACTTATATTATGTTACATATACGTTATGTGTCATATGACCTGTATGTATATTTTTGAAGTATTGAGAATATGAATATATCTCAAGTGAAGACGACAATAATCTTACATGATTAAAGGTATTTCAAATAATTAATATTTTCCTAAGTGGTTAACATATTTCTCAGGTAATTAAAGTATTACAATAGTGTATGATACACTATTAATATTTTGTTATTCCTATCATGACATGATCCGGGAACTTGTGGATCCCGAGTGTGAAAATGCAACTACCTCTTTGGTAAACCGAAGGTATATATAAGAAAGAGAAAAAGCTGTGCTAAACAAGAAACTTTTGACAACTTCCACTCCCCCACATAATGTTTTAAACATACTAATATATATATATATATATTTACCTTACATAATTAATGTACCATATCTTAATTTTAAGTATTTTGAATACTAAATAATATAGTTCATACTTAATGTTCTTATTTTAAGGTATTAGTATATATATATATATATATGTATTAACAATATATAATAACATGTATTATATAATATTATAGTTTATTTCCGTTATCCTATTCATCCCATACCTAGGGTGTTTTAACCAAAAGATTTTTAGCAACTCTTACTATATACCACATTTTTGATACTTTAACAATACTATACTATATAATCTTTATATACAATCTTATTTTTAAATACTTATATAAATTTGTAATGTCCACAATATAAAATAATCTCTTAATTAGTAAAGTTTTAGTATTGTTAACAATGACAATGTCAAAGATGTGTATTACGTATAACACAGTTAATCGTAGTTTTATTTCAACATAATACTAAATGTTAATACGTGTATTTAGGTACTTGATAACATTATCATTAATAAATTAATAAATTAACTAACGTTGGAATAACATTATAACTTATCACATATATTAGTATTGTAGGTTAATTTTATTTTAGTTACTTGCTATTTTATGTTGTAACGAATTATAAAAATGACTTGTAAATTATATAAAAAGTATTGTGTGTCTAAACAAAAAAGATCAAGATGCCCTCATATTCTGTATTCTTAATGTATTATAAAAATGGAGAACATGAACTCCAAATATTTAACTCTGATGTTGAGATGGATGAGTTTTGCCATGAAAAGATCGATGATTACTTATCATACATTACCGATGAAATAAGTAGTCCATTAGTGGAAGAGGAAATCACAAGATACCAACAAGGAGCGGATATGTCCATGGATGACCTTGTCAAACTAGTTGTTACTCTGGGTCAAAATATGGTTGAGAATCAAAATGGATGGGGAGTTGTTAATGTCTCGAAGAGCTCATCACCTATGAGTGAGGTGGAACCGATATTGACTGTATTTGAAATGAGGAGACCATCGTCTATATTTCCATCTTCTTCTTCATCGAGGAGATGGCCACCTACGAAATCAGACCGTATGTAAAAATATTAATATGTGGTCTATCGAACTCTGAATTTATATCACAAATAAACAATAATACAGTTTAGAATTGTATCACTTAATAATTTAGTTAGCCAACATGAGTTAATTAATATCGTGCAGTAATTTTTGAAAATGATGAATATCATCAACACTATTTTCACTCATTTTAAAGCTAAAACATATTAAAAGATTATGAAATACTGACCACCATCAAAAATAAAGCTTTCATGACGAATATATTTATAAAAATGTCATCAACTCAGAGTGAAGAAAGAGAAAAAGAAGATTTTATGACAACACACATTGGTGTGTGTAAGGTTGGATACAGTGAAGACTTTAAGGATAATTTTAACGGAGCTGTAAATGTAAAGGTCACATGTCCAAGCGTAGAACTGTTGACACAATTTAATAATTGCCAAATGACACTAAAGCAGAACTGCAATGCTAAATTAAATAACAAAACAGTAACAGTCACTGAACCCCAAGATGGTACCCAAGTACAAATTACATATAATACAGTTGGTAATATTGGCAAAGTTAAAGTTACACATTCTGGCTCTGAATGTTACGTGTCAGAATATCATCCAAGGGAATACAAATTTCGTTATACCCATAGATTATATAGTAGTAAATATTCTTTGTTCTCTAAATCGTTATATAACATATTGTGTGAAAAGAAAATTAAAGATGAGATTACTAATCAACATGGATTAAAGTAAGAATACTAATGTAACCTATATATTAATATATGCACACCTCCCAGGGAGATGTCTATTTATTTTACATACCACCATTTCAACAATCAATTGGAGATTAAGATTTATGACAATTATACATATATGATTTTAGATTTTGTACTGTTAAGTGGAACTGTGTTAACACCCCCACAATGTTATACATGTTAAATGTTGAATCGTATACCATAATTACTAGTTTATCTTCTTTTACTTCTTCCCATGTGTACTAGTACAATTGCATAAAATCCGTGTAAGCCGAAGGCAAGCTGCGCTAAGCAACTAACCACGGCAATTATGTTACTGTTAGTGATAATAACTAGTTATATTAACAGATAGTGCATATAAAATTACATGATTATTGTAGTTAGTTGTTTAGCACACTTTACCTTCGGTTTACACAAATATTATGTAACTGTCAATGACAAATACTTAGATGTACAAATACTTTTCATCCTTATTCCATTCTTACGTATTATTGGTTTGAGTATTTTTTAATCAATACGAACAACATTAGACAAAAAACAAAAAAGTACATTCTTGTTACTTTCAATATGTCATGTAAAAGTATACACTACTTAAAAATAAAGTTAATGTTGGTTGATTACATTTACTCTATTTTAGAGTGTTTGAATGCATAACTATTACACTACTCAAAGCAGTATGCGTTACATACATTTAAAAATTAAAGTAAATGTTTACATGTTTGAAGTATGGTTCTCATTGTATTTTACAATTTGGTATTATTAGTTCTCATTCATAATACAACATTGGAACTCATACAGCCACTGCTTATTAATTTTAAAGTCCTCATCCACACCACCTCTTAGAAGTTTTTAATCATCTCTACTTATAGTTTACTACAATATAGCCTTTCCCTAATAAATGAATTTTACCGGCTGTGTCGGTGAAGATATTCAACAAAAATATTCTAACTATGTCATATTATGACATCCCTTACCTTACTCAAGATAATACTAATCTTTCTTATGGATTTCAAATTGGCGAATTACTCAGTATGATTAACATTAGAGACTGTGAAAAGGTAATTCCATATCTTAAGTATATTGGTTACCAAATGGAGCTGTGGTTACACTGGTGCTGTACTGATTCAACATCTATTAACTATACCATTGCAAAGAACATTCTTATATCCAAATGGAGGGCTACACAACCAAATCCTGCCTTCGATAAGTTCATCGAAATGGCTAAATCATCAAATCTCATTTGTTATAACAAGTTTGTAAACTTCTTGTGTAATAAAGATGTCGCTAAAGATTTTACAAATATCTCATCACCCAACAAACATAAATATTATTTAGATATGTATACAGCTGATACCATCAAGACATTTAATAAAAATATTAAAGTGCAAATAGTTAAGTCGACAATGAACACCGAGAAAACTCGTAGGACGAGACAGTACATTATTGAAAATAAACTCAAGTTTGTTGTGTTTATAACATGTCGTATCAAGATGGCTCAAGATACAATTGCCAATTTAGCTGATAATGGTATTACTCTTCTATATTACAAGGACATCACTCAGGATTTCTGCTTTAATAGTTTTGAAGGTATACTAATTGTCGAATTGGAATCCATTTGGAAATTCACAACAGCTAAGAGTTTTAAGGTTCCCGACTTACTTGTTCTTGATGAAATTACAAGTATCATCTCACAATTTGATTCTACTACTATGATGAAGAAGTTTTACATTAATATTACAGGATTAGAAAACTTAATAAGGCAAACTAATCAAATATTTGCTCTTGATGCTGATATTGACATCAGAATTATTAAACTATTTGAGGGTGTTCTATCTGACAACAATGAAACTATACATGTTCAGTGGAATAATAAATTAAGGGAAAATGTTAAAGCTTATGAACATGCTACTCTTGGAGAACTAGTGAGTCATCTGTATGAATGCCTTTGTGAGGGGAAAAAGATTTTCATAGTTTGTTCAACCAAGACCGATGTACAAATAATTACACAATTCATTCAGACATATATTGCTCACATCACAGTATTAACACATGATGCTGATAATGCTTCTGATAATTTACAACAACACATATTTAATGACGTTAATCATCACTGGTCACAACATGATGTTGTAATAATTTCACCCACCATTACTAACGGTGTTGACTTTAGGATTGAACACTTTGACAAGTGTTTTGCTATCATTAATGCTCACAGTTGTGTTGCTAGGGATATTAAGCAGATGATTGGAAGGGTACGTAAAATCAAAGATAATGAGATTCATTTCTATTGTAAATCCAATAGGGGGAAGAAAACAGTGGATAGTGACAAACTTGAACAGATGTTTGATTTACGAAATAGTTACAGATATTATATTTGTAACACAAATAATATTGTTACAGATAAGCCACTTTCTTATTGTTCTTCTATGTCAACGAGTATTGCAATGGATGTTACAATGAATATTTCAATGGATACTTCAGTGAGTACACTAACGGTAGATGAAATGAAAAAACAAGCAACACTTCTTGAATCGGTAAGAAAAGATTGCATTCATGATTATGTCCATGAGGTTACAGAGGAGAAGATCTTTATCAATGGTAAAGTTAGTGTAGTTAAAAAGAGAAACTGGCTATACTACATTCAACTATTGAATGAGAGAGAAAGAAATCTATCATGGAACAACATTTCAAAAGAATTCAAAAAGACGTTAATTGAACAGGGTATTGTCATTCAAATGTTCCAATCAGATGCTACTGAACATCAACTAGAAATGGTTGAGACGGGTCTCAGAGAAAGTAGGAAGCTGGTAAATAGACATAAAGAGCAAAAATATTCACAGATGTCAATATCCGACGTTGATAAGAAAGGTAACATTCTACGCTTTTTCTCTATTGATTTGACCTTTAAACAGTATAAGAGTGTATCATCAACACTTTATCATTATTTCAATTCCAAAATTGAAGAGCATTGTACTGTTGAGGAGCTATTGGTCTTTGAAAGATCCAATAGTAGGGGTGTTAATTATACATCATATGACAGGTTAAATGCAGTGAGAAAGCTTATTAAATTCTTGGGCTATAATGTGTCACATACTTGTTTGAAAGATATAGTTTCTTTTACCACGAGAGAATTCTGTCTTGATGAAGAGGGATATAAAATAATAAACGAACTAGTTGCATGCTTCAGAGTTAATATTAAGTTTCCAGTTACAACCATGAGATGTGTAATTTCTGTTCTTGAACGTGTATGGTCATTATGGACAGGGTCGAGGCTTGCATGTGACAAGTTAAATGTACAAGAAGAAGTGCTTACTGGTACTAGCATAAAGTATTATACTTTAGAGGTCATTAAAACCAACAAAACATTTGATGAAATATATCCATACTTTACCACAACATTAATAGCAGACATTAAAAACTTTAACTATGGATGCGTTAAATCATAATATTTTTGGTAAACAATTATTATACAACACTATGTTGTACAATTACTTTTTATGTAGATACTATAATCAAACTACTTTATCTTTGAACTTGCTCATCCTTGATTCTAACATACTCAAGGAAGTGACAGATAGTACCCAAGGGTTTAGTACCATCAGCAGTGTATGACGTAACTAGGAACTCAACATAACTGTCGTTTCCATATACCGTGGAGTATTTCTTTCCCTGATGTTCACCCTCAATGAGAGAAATATCATCAATAGAAAACTGTGTAGGTTGACCCACATTTACCAAGTTTAGGGACCAATATAGGAAGTGAGCTATACTACCTCTCTGCGCGTATTGATCAGGACTGCAAAATGTTTCCATTTCTTCACGAAAGTCCAGATCTTGATATAATTCAATGTACTTTTGTCCTTTATGAGTATTAGAGCCTTCAATCAGAATAATTTCGTCAAATGGTTTGATATGATCGGCATATTCTATGGTCCAATGATACAAGTGTTCAATGTTACCTACAGTATTACAATTGTTTGTTTTTTCTCTTTTGGTGAAGATGTTTGTAAGCTTACTCATAATTTGAGTGTCATTGAAGACGTCAATGTATTTATATCCTTTATACTTACCATCTGTACATTTCATGTTAATGAAATTTTCAACGGACTTGGTAGATCTAGTATTATTTGGAACCACGTTATAAACGAATGACTCATGATTAACTACTTCATTTTCATTGTTCTCGTCATGTTCTATCACAGTAGCCAAATTAGGAAATGGGTTTTTACATTTGGGGTTATCACTGAAAAATGTAGCAAGAAAACTATGAATGGTTACTTGAGTGTGATAGAATTCACCCTTTCTAGTAGAGTATTTATTACCATTTTTCGCTAAATTCCATCTCATTAGTTCCTCAAAAATCTTAATTCTATGAACACAACATTCCAAGGTTTTTTTGGAGAAGGTCTGTCCTTTCTTGGATCTGTTGACAATATCATGATCATCAAAATAACCTTGTATCATCTTGTAGTATGTCATACCATTGAAGTATGGGGCAAACTTAGCACCCTTAACGCCAAAGACGGTCTGTATCTCGTCCTTATCATCATTGTTTGATGAGAAGTTAGCTGAGTACTGCATGTACGATTCGGGAATCGTAAGGGAGAATGAGTTGGATACAATGGTTGACATTATTAAAGTTTAATAATTGGATCGTATGGCTTTAAAATGATGATCCATTACCTATTTTGTTTAAGTCATTTTTCTAAATATATAATTGATAACGCGGTGTTATTAACACACTATAATAAACATTGTAAAATGGATATGAACGAAGATTTTGAAGCCCAGTTTGAAGCTATCCTGTTTGAGAAAGTAAAGGATAAATTTGGTATTGATGATATAGCAAAATCAAGTAAACAATTTAAACATGATCTGATGAAGATGTTAGATGAAACAAAACCTACACTACAAGATATTGTTAGTTGGTTATCTCATGCAAAAATTAAGAGACTTAAATAGACATGTCAAAAGAAGAAAAAGAGTTGGAACTTAATTATGTCAAAATGATGATGATCATAAATAAGGTTTATATTAAGGCTGTATTGCAGAATTCCAGTCTTTCTCCATCTCAAATACATGGTGTGGCTATTAAAGAGATTGAGCAGTATAAATAAGTATATTTATATCCCTCATCCCTATACCCTCCACCTTTAATCCCCAAGTATATAAACGTATACTTTATAATAAAGTATATCCGACTATATTAAATAAATTCTATCTTTTCAATAACTAAGTGTATACACGTTCCATTGCAATTTCAATTGCAAGAAAGATATATTTTCATGAAGATTATTTACCTTATTTGGAATACTATGTTTGTCACAATAAGTCTAAAACCTAAAAACCGATTGGTTAGAAAAAAAATGTAAGATTAACATTATGCATCTTACAGATGCATAAAATAATTCCTTCAACAATAATAGTTACTGTTGACAATACTATTCACCTAATGTATGATGAAATATTACATTATAATAAAATGTACCTCCGAGTGTTGAAGATATATTTTATTCAGCTCTCTTCTTTTTAATATTATAAGTAAAGTTATTCACTCATATGAATATAGTTACATGATTTTTGTGGTTGACCAAACTACACAGATTTTATGTAATCAGTACTAATAAAATTACTTACTAGTACTAATAATACTGTGAATATGTTAGTATAATTACATAAAATCTGTGTAAACAATAGAACACAAATATTACGTAATGATACAAGTACAAGTAAATAATTATTTTACGACGTCACGTAATATTCGTGTTTTATTATATGGAGTATCTCTTCACATCTATTTCCATAAGATAGCCATGTCGTAGTTGAACCGTCAATTAAGAGCTATCTTTGAGGTATATACCTTTGGTAAACATAGACATTAAGCTGTTTCTCTTATGTAAGAGCATTAGTATAAACAAAGGATTATTCTATTTTCTTTGTTTAGACCAATAACGAACTATATAATTATACAAGCATGTACAAATGTAGCTAATAGTTTAAATAATTACAATTGTGTGGTGTGGTAATATAATTATTAAATAATAACCTAATAATAATGTAACATATCCATTATCCAACTAAATTAGCATTATTAGTATTTGTGTCAAACACCAATAGTTAGTTATTATACATATAATAATTTACTACATTTTAATATTTGTATACGAGTGGTGTATGGGAAAACATTATTTAAACATTTAGAATTACTATTACCAATCAAAATCAGTGAATCGGTATATGAAAGAATAAAATTGTTACCTTAGATCTCAACCATACCTGACTTCCGGACCTGGAGTTTTTGGATACACCGTAGATAGGAAATTCCTTTGTGTTACCACCATCACCACTCTTGTAGGAACAACCAACAAAGACACTTTCAACATCACCGAGTAACATACTCTTAACTTAACCAAACTGTAATTCATTTGTATATTTAGATATTTGTTCCCGAAAAAACATGTCAAGAGAGGCAACAGTCTTATCATCAACAGCAAACAAAGTTATTGTATCTTGTAATTTGTTTCATACACACTACCAATTTTAAGTTTCGTTTCATTGTTAGCACACACACATACACTACATATTATTCCATAACATCATATGATTTAAAATACGACATTTTGGTGTTTGATAATTCGTAGTATAATAATTATATCTATATAAAAAGAAGATAAATATTTAAAGTCTTTATTATAAACCATTCTAATTGATTTATCTGTCATAACAGTATGGAATAATTCCATACTCCATATTATACTATTTAACATATATCACTGTAATGTACGGTGATGTGAGTATGTAAATTAAAATTTATACACGATTATTATATTAACATTTAACTCTGTACTTTAATTGTTAATTTGTACGTTTCAAATGAGTTAACACAATCTTACATAACCATTGTTGATGTCAAAAATCACCACAAAACATTGTATGTTTGAGATAAGAATATCAAATAAATGTTGTTGAGTGGTAAACAAAAAACCTTACTGGTTTGTAATCTAGTATGTTTAATATTTTGTCTACTAAATATATGTATATATGTACATATTTAGACTGGTAATAATCATAATAGTCGCACTAATAAAAATGAATGATATTACACATTGAAAAAATATATTTCTCAAATAACACTTGTTGAGTTTAATTATGGTTAAAAATCGTGAAGTGTCTCTTCGCACTACCCTATGGCAACAATACACAGATTGTCCAGATTTACTTAACAATCCTTGTTTCTGTTGTCCGAAGTTAGTGTCAGCATTCGAGTTTGAGGTTGGACATATATTAGCCGATTCCAAAGGTGGTGAGAGAACAATACAAAATTGTAGACCTATCTGTCGTGCTTGTAACGGTCAATGTAGCAACAAGGAGATGTTTGAGTGGATGTCAACTGTTGGTTACAAGAGACAGTACTGTTTGTCTGATAAATGCTTGTCTATTGCTAATTGTGGCTGGTACTGTAGTGATCACGAGGATGAACTTCGTCGTACTCCTGAAAATGACCCAAACCTTAGCAATTGGCTCAACATGAAGTCCAGACGTGAATCTAAAAGTGCTATTGTGTCTGCGACCATGTCTGTGATGAACAACGGAAGAATGTCTTCACCAATAACTTCCGTTGTACCAACTATTGCTAGTTCACTTCCACAGCAACCAAAGTTACAAAAACCAAAACAAATATCACCCCTACCCAAAACAACCGAAATACCTATTACCTCATCATGTTCACAATCACAAACACTACAGCAAACACTATCTGTATTATCAGTACCCGAAGCACAATTGCATATTGCACCAACATCCAAACCTATATTGACATCATCACCTGAAATAGCAACACTAGTACCCGAGAAGCGTTATTCACCTAACCCAGATGTCATTGGAGTATATGTTAATGGCTATCTCAAAGGTTATATTAGAAGACCTCCCACATGTGAAGAGATACGGATGGAACTCAAACAAATTGCAGGGTATAAATATACCGAAGCATTGTACACTGTTGGTGATAAGGCGTACAAAATCAATGTTACATACAATGAGTCTTTACTTAACAATTTATTTGACATGTTTGATGAAAGTAATATCATACCATGGTTTCGCAACACTCTTATGTGTAAGATTGGTACTCTTAACTATGTTGGATCTACATTCATTAGTCTATTGAGTTGTAGTAATGATGAATTTGAAGTTATGTTTAACAATCAAAGAAACTTTTGCTTTGGTATGTGTTACTTTTATGTGATTCCAAGTGAGCAAGATTTACAAGATTTACTTTTACTTAAGGAACAAGGTGTTGGTGGTATTTATGACTTGTCTGTGTTACGTAGAGATAATATGCAAATTAATGATGATATGGTGAATAGTTATTACTGTCGGGAATTTTTCCCTGATCGTGGTAAACAACATGCACTTTTTATCAAAGATAACAATAGTAATATTATGCAACTTGTTGAAAACAACTCATTATTACCTAAGGACAAATATGTATGTTTCTTCTATAGTGAAAGGTACCACTCCACCGACCAATTATTCGAGATTTGGGCATTAATTCACGATATGTTAAACGTACCAATACTTAGTGAAAATATTTTTATGCCACCCGTAAACGTGGATACAATAATTGATACACTTAACTCCAATAAGCTACGTGGTTACAAAACAGAAATTTCATATAAGATTACTCTAATTATCCTACCACCAAAGAAGACAATTAATTAGTTGTTACTACTCAAAAACCTTACTCCAAGTAAAATTATTGCTATGTAAATTATATCTTAAATGAGAATACCAATAATCTAATCTTTGTTTAAATGGAATAGTTATGATCGTTATACAGTATTTATTCTAAATGAGGTTATATTAACTAAGTTACTAACAAGTATTGTTCTAGCTTATTATATAATCTTATATCCTATTGTTTAATTTTCCTTATTCCATTAAATAATAAAATACGTATGTTAAGGATGAGGTGTTTTGGGTTGAAAATTTGTGTATGTTAATATACAAAAATAAACTTGTATTTAACATGCTAAATTAAGATATTTAGCATGTTAA
>Ga0302300_1001259_pt1 | contig 14838 bp, 12 predicted proteins | sample III_Palsa_E1_1_FD_198756 | JGI IMG/M metagenome (GOLD analysis project Ga0302300, IMG submission 198756) | Peat permafrost microbial communities from Stordalen Mire near Abisko, Sweden - III_Palsa_E1_1 | ecosystem: Environmental > Terrestrial > Soil > Palsa > Peat permafrost | place: Sweden... | reverse complement strand
GAAATCGACTTTCTTAAAAAGATTTGTAAGTAAACAAATGTTTACTTACTATTGCATAGTATATTTGTATTTAGCACAGGGAAATCATCATGAGGCCTAAAAACATAGAAAAAGAGAAAGCTATCCGCACGATTGCATTGCAAATCATAGCGGAAGAAGGATTGGAAAACTTAACCATGCAGAAACTGGCAAAAGCTGCCAATATTTCACCGCGTACGATTTATATCAAATATGAAAATAAAGAGGATCTGCTCGTAAAGCTTTACATCGACGAAGTTTTAGGCGCTTACGAAAAAGCAGTATTGGAAAATTTCCACGCCGACATGGACTTTGGAGATGGCATTAAAAAGCTTTGGCTAAATGCGTTTGCCTATTTTAAAAGTAATCCCCATGCATTTGCATTGATGCGAAATGGAAAATCATCCCCCCTGCTGAATAAGGCATTCCAGGAACAGAACATTAAACAAGGAGATTACTTTGCTCCTGTTCATCACTTTCTGGAACTTAATTCAGCAAAAGGGATTATCAGCCATTTCCCCCATGATGTGCTTAGGGCCTTATTGTTTTCACCGGTTACCGATCTGGTCAGTGAATATTTTGATTACCAGAAGCGGTCGAAACAGATCGTCACAGAAGCGCTGTTTTTGGAATGCTGCGAAGTAGTTATAAAAGGGATCCTGAAATAAATTTTCAAGCAAAATCAAGCAAAAATGAATAACCTTAAAAATAAGCAAATAGCCATCGTAGGTGCAGGCCCGGGCGGTTTAACCCTTGCCAGGCTTTTGCAAATAAGCGGCGTTGCAGTAAAAGTTTACGAAAGAGATATCAATAAAGATGCCAGGGCAAAAGGCGCTACACTTGATCTGCATGAAGAGTCCGGGCTGAAAGCCTTGCACGATGCGGGCTTAATAGATGCGTTCAACGCTAATTACCGCCCCGGTGCAGATAAAATGCGCATCGTAAATAAAAGCGGGATTATCGTTTTTGATGACGAAGAAAATCAGAGAGGGGGTCCATCCAGACCGGAAATTGACCGGGGCCCCCTCCAGACAATTTTATTGGATTCATTGCAGCCTGATACCGTTGTCTGGGATAGCCATTTTGAGTCCCTATCATCCGCTGGCGGGTCATGGAGCGTGGAATTCAAGAACGGAAGTCGCATTTCCGCCGATATTGTTATTGGTGCAGACGGGGCAAACTCAAAGATCCGTCCTTATATTACACCCATAAAGCCATTCTATGTGGGGATAACGGCAGTGGAAGGAGCCATATACAATTCAGAAGTGGCAAGTCCCAAAATACACAAGTTGTTAAATGGCGGTAAAATTTTTGCCATGGGCGATAGTAAAAGTTTATTCGTGAGCTCCAAAGGCGATGGCAGCCTGGTGTTTTATCCCGGCTTTAAAAAAGAGGAAAACTGGGCCCGCGAAAGCGGCATAGACTTTACCGATAAAGCGCAGGTGCTAACCTGGTTTAAACAAGAATATGCCGGTTGGGACAGTATATGGAATGAGTTATTTGAAAACGCCAGCGTTCCTTTTATGCCTCGTCCGCAATATTGCTTGCCTTTAGATCAAGCCTGGGAAGCATTGCCAAACCTCACCATGCTTGGGGATGCCGCACACCTGATGCCCCCATATGCAGGGGAAGGTGTAAATATGGCGATGCTGGATGCACTTGAACTTAGTCAATGCCTTTTACGCAATGATTTTATAGATTTACATGCAGCCATTGCGGCCTATGAAAAGCAAATGCGTGCAAGAACATCGGAAATTGCAAGTATTACCCTTGAATCAACCGCAGCGTTACATTCACCGGAGGCCATTTCCTACTTGATGAATGTGATTGGTGTAAATAACTAAAATACAGCGGCATGGCGACACCGGCCGTAAACTAAACTGATTTGCAATGCAAGCACAGCAACCTATACCTTTTACTGGCTATCAAAAGTTTGTAATATTCATACTGGCCATCACCCAGTTCACGGTGATACTTGATTTTATGGTCATGTCGCCGCTGGGCGACATGCTTATGAAGTCATTAAGCCTCAAGCCCTCCGCTTTCGGCTTCGCGGTATCGGCCTATGCCTTTAGTGCAGGGATCTCGGGCCTTCTTGCGGCGGGCTTTGCTGATAAGTTTGATCGTAAGAAACTGTTGCTGTTCTTTTACATCGGCTTTATTGGCGGCACCATTTTTTGCGGTCTTGCCCACACTTACAAAGTGCTATTAGCCGCCCGTATTATCACGGGTTTGTTTGGAGGGGTTATCGGCTCTATATCAATGGCCATTATAACGGACTTGTTCGCTTTGCAGCAGCGCGGGCGCGTTATGGGCTTTATTCAAATGGGCTTTGGCGGCAGCCAGGTATTAGGGGTACCTATCGGTTTATATCTGGCGAATGCATGGGGCTGGGAATCGCCTTTCTGGATGGTGGCCTCCTTAAGCGTCCTCATAGCCGCGCTGATAGCAGCAAAATTACGGCCTGTTGTACAACATCTTAGTGTACAGCGTGACAAGTCTGCATTTAGGCATTTATTACATACTGTCTCCAAAAGCCACTACCGCATTGGCTTTGCCGCAACAGCCCTCCTGTCAATAGGGGGATTTATGATGATGCCATTTGGAAGTGCATTTGCCATTAATAACCTGGGGTTAACCAACCAGCAACTACCAATGCTGTTTATGGTCTCCGGCGCAAGCTCACTCATCATTATGCCGCTGATAGGTAAGCTGAGCGATAAGATAGATAAGTTCAAAATATTCACTGTAGCATCCGTTTGGACGATGATCATGTGCGTGGTATATACCAGCTTAGGAGTAACGCCGCTAATCATTGTAATGGCCCTAAACATTTTAATGATGATGGGCATTATGAGCCGGATAATACCTTCATCAGCGTTAACGAGTGCCATTCCTGAAATGGCAGACCGAGGTGCATTTATGAGTATCAATTCATCATTACAACAAATAGCGGGGGGCATTGCCGCTGCTGTCGCAGGAATGATCGTTTCGCAAAAAGGCAAGGGTATGCCTTTAGAACATTATAATGTCGTCGCCTACGTAATTGTATGTATCTCGGCAGCAAGCATTTTACTGATGTCGCGGGTAAATAACCTCACTAAGCGCAGTGTGAACTCCCCCAGTAAAGTGATAGCGGAAGTGGAGGTCATGAATCAGGAGTTTTAGGTGCATTTACAGGCTTGGGTCAAAAATAAAACGCGCAATCGGTTGCATGCAATAAAGCTCTTTCTTGTTAAGATAGATTAATTATTATTGGCAAATATTTTGTCAATAAATTTCTCCCAAATGGCACATAAAACCATTACCTGCATTGTCGCATTCGTTGCGCTCTATTTTAATGGTTTATACGCACAAGATGTCTATCGGAATCCGGAAACAGATGTCAGGTTGTTAAAGAAATTTCAGGACGCCAAACTGGGGATGTTTGTACATTGGATGGTATGCTATACGCCTGAAACCGGTGATTCCTGGAGCATTGGCGATCCTACCCCGAAGCGCGTAGCCGATTCCATATCATTTGCGTGGAATCCCTCAAATTTTAATGCAAAGAAAATTGTAGGCACTGCGAAAAGACTAGGCTGCAAATATATGGTGGTTATTTCCAAGCACCATGACGGCTTTGCTATCTGGCCGACCCAATACAGTAATTTCAATGTAACCAGAACCGCTTTCAAAAAGGATATATTAAAAGAGCTGGGACAGGAATGTAAACGCCAGGGTCTACTGTTTGGCATTTACTATTCTATTGCAGATATTGATTACTGCGGCTGGGCAAAAATGGCAGAAGCCCGCGCAAAAATTCAAACCCCGGCCAAAGGGGAAGATGATTTTGTCCAGTTTAATAAGAACCAGGTAAAAGAATTAATTACAAATTACAACCCGGACATTTTGTGGTTTGATGGCTTCTGGCTGGGTCCGGACGTCTGGAACCCGCGTATGGGGAAAGAATTGTATGATTACATCAAATCACTGAAATGGAGCACCCTCTCCACCAGGCTTTCTGTTACCTATGACCCAAAAGATCCCGGAAAACAAAGCTTTGTAAACGACGGTTCGGCTGGCGATTTTTATGCCATTGAAGCGAAAACCAGCTCCGCGCCCAACTATCCCTGGGAAGGTTGCACCAGTGTCTCTTACCCCGTATACGCATACGATCCCAATGCCAAATTGCATACCGCAGAAGAGTTGATTACAACCTTTGATAAAACCATTTGCGGCAATGGCAATTTTTTATTGAACATTGGCCCAAAAAGAACCGGCGAGTTGCCGCAAAAGTTGGTAGATCGTTTTGGCGACCTCACAAAATGGATACAACCAAATGCCAAAGCAGTCTACAATACCAAAGGGGGTCCATTTATACAAGACAAATGGGGAGGAAGCACATATAGGGGGAATAATATCTTCTTACATATCCGCGAATCAGATACGCTGATTACGCTCAATCTAAACGGCTATCGGATTAAAAACATTCATGACATTCAAACAAACCAAACGATAGCCTTTGAAAAGCTGCAGGATGGCAGGTATGTGGTACACATTCCCCCGTATCCCAAAGAAAGGATGATCCCTGTATTGGAAATCGTTTTGGATAGGCCTTATGTGTTTGAGGAGTGGGTTTCCATGGGTGGCCAAGTCAGGCCATAGCGGCGGCCTCGTTTGGAGAAGGCTACATCTGTCTTCATTGCCGCAGTCGTTCTATTAAGTTGACAATTTGGCTTTGGCCGGACATTAAAGAAAGCCCAATAATAATTTTCACTCCTGATACAATAGAATATGATATTGTCGGGCTCGTTAGCCCGTGTGTCATACGCTTTTCCTGGAAGTATGAAAATAGTAGCTGGCAAAAATTTGGTATTTCATCAACTACCAGAAAGCCACCAATAACTATAATTGAAATACTTAATATTGTTGAACGGTGGATATTCAAAGGGATTGTTTCCTGATCAAAGCCTTTTTCAAGCCTGAGTTTGTTAATAATTAATTCTGTCCTAAAAATTAAATAATAGGAAACAACTCCATAAACCAACAACATCAAAAAAGTCGTTACTACTACCCAAATAGCTTCCGGCCAAGAGTCAGGCCTGGTCAAATACAAAATGGCAGTTAACAATTGAGGAATCACTGCCAAAAAATCTTTTATAAAAAAGACACCGAGTATTTTGAGAATAATATTGAATAAACTTCGCGGCGTCATCTTAAGCAGTTTTATTTGATATCTTAAAGAAGGGCTCTTACGCTAACATGCTAAATATATGCACCGCCATTGACAAAAACAATCCAGTCATATCTTAATTTGGTTGATAGGCCGCCTTCCGACTCGCACTATTTAAAAATCGAGCTGACCTATTCAGTAGTTGCAAAAAATGCAACAACTGGCGCCCATAGTTGCAATATGCAAAAATTGCATATTGCTTTTTAATTGATTATCAACAAATTACATCCAACTTTAAAGGAATCTTTGATAGTTCGCGCTGAGAGGTGCGCAGCCGTGGCTACGAGTGGGCCTACTGGCGCTCGGGCGTAGTAAATGCGCTGCCGTTTATCGGGTAAGGCTTTAAATAATTAGTTCTTATTTACCAGCGGATAAGCCTTTAGGTATTCTCTAATTTTAACCCCCGACTCTTTTAAATCACTGTCTTTCCAATGGCCGGTGGAGCTAGCTGAAGTATTCAATACAGAGCAGGTTTCATTTTTGTCGGATACCGACCATGTTATCCAGCTCAAGTTGTTTTTATTGATCCAATCAATATACAACTGCCATTCCTTGTAGTCAATCGGGCCGTCGCCGCTGGCTTGCATGCCTGCCGATTCCGAAATGAAGATGGGCAGGCCCGCCTTGATAGCTGCGTCCGTCCTGTCGCGCAGCCATTGCTTGTGCGTCCCTGCATAAAAGTGCATGGTATACATCAGATTTTTGTAGCCTTTTATCGGGTCGGCGGCGGGCAATTGGACTTCCTGGTCCCATTTAGGGCAGCCAACCAAAATAATATTGTCAGGGTCCTTTTCCCGGATCACTTTAATGACGGCTTCCGCATAGGCTTTTACCTGCGGCCAGTTGGCTTGCGCCGGCTCATTAAAAAGTTCATAAATGATATTGGGGTACTTGCCGTATTTAGCCGCCATTTCGCCAAAAAAGGTTGTTGCTTCTTCCAGGTTCACATGATGGCTGTGCCAGTCGATGATCACATAGATGCCTGATTTGATCGCGCCATCCACCACCGCCTCAATTAACGCCTTAGAGGCCGCCGGGTTATCAATATAACCCCCTTTGGGCTCCACACCCATGGCCGCCCGTAGCACAGAACAATTCCAGTCCTTGTACAGCCAGTCCACCGTACCGGCAGTATAAAAGCGCGGCCAAAAGCAACTCCAGCCCAAGCTCATGCCGCGCAGGGCGTATGGATGGTTGTTTTCGTCCAGCAACTGGGTTCCCTCCACTTTTAAGCGGCCATGTATTTTTACGGGCTGACCAATGGCTGTAAATAAGCCAGCCATAAACAGAACAGAGAGGATTGTGTTTTTCATTTTTTCACGTTAAGGCAGCGCAATACGCCTTGTAATGTAAATGAAAAACAAAAGCATTCGGCGCTCAGGCATGAGTATGCTAAGAATATGCTAGTAATGGTCAAAAAAATATCAGAACCCCTTGGAGATAGATACTTTCATCTATTCCTCGTTCGTAAATGCCTCTCGCCTCCATTTAACAGCTGGGCTCTCCACGTATAAACCCTCTACTTATAAATCTTCCCCGCTTTCATCACAAAGCAAACATTCTTCATTACCCGGATATCCTGGGTCGGATCCCCATCCACGGCTATGATATCGGCCAACTTACCTTTTGTAATACTACCAGTCTCTTCAGAGATACCCAAAAGGTCCGCTGCGTTGACTGTCGCCGCCCGAATAGCTTCCAAAGGAGGCATACCGGCCTCTACCATATATTGGAATTCCAGGTAGTTTTTGCCGTGTGCATAGACTCCTGCATCTGTTCCAAAAGCAATTTTCACCCCGGCTTTGTATGCCTTACCAAAGTTCTGTTGTATCTGTGTGCCCACCTCAATAGCCTTCCTGGCGATGACGGCCGGAAAATATCCCGGTATCTTTGCAGAATCCGCTACCGACTTGCCTGCAATGATCGTGGGAACCAGATAGGTGCCATACTTTTTTGCCAGTTCCATGTCCTCCTCATTCATAAAAGTGCCATGCTCTATGGAAGTGACGCCGCCCAGGATGGCCCTGCGGATGCCTTCTGCTCCGTGTGCATGGCAAGCCACCCTCAATCCATAATCTTTGGCAGTTTCCACCACCGCCTTGATCTCATCAATAGTAAACTCTGCGCCCGATCCATTCTCGCTCAGGTCCAGCACGCCGCCCGTGGACGCAATCTTAATCACGTCCGACCCCCTTTTTATCTGCAGTCGCACGGCCTTTATGAGCTCGTCCCGGCCATCAGCCACTCCATCGTCCGGCCCCATTTTATGATTGAAGACGTCATCCCTGAACCCTACGGATTCATCCATATGGCCGCCGCTGGCAGAAATCGCCCTTCCCGCAGTAAAGATCCTGGGGCCCTCAACCAAACCTTGTTGCACGGCTTTGCGAAGGCTGATGTTGACACCCGTCCCGCCCAGGTCGCGAACGGTAGTAAACCCCGCCATCAACGTCCTTTTAGCATACACAGCCGCTCGGTATGCAATATCAGCATCTGTCAGGGTAAAGCCTTCCACAATCACATTCTTACTGTACTGCGATTCCAGATGCACATGACAGTCGATCAGCCCGGGCATAACCGTCTTGTCTTTCAGGAAAATCACGCTATCGCCCGAACCACCGTTGACATACCCATTTTGAATATCCACAATGCTACTGCCTTCCACGACGATCGTCATTTCTGTCTGGACCACTCCAGATGTTACATCGACTATCTTCCCACATTGTATATATGTCTTTTGGGCTAAGGCCACCTGTGACAACAGGAGGAGGCAGGCGAGGTAAAGCTTGCTCATTGGTCAGTGGTTTATGGATGGAATGATTAAACTAGTCTAAGTTTGGCGATTTGCCCATAACCATAAGTGTAAGTTCTATTGCTGTTCGCAAATCTTACAAGGCTTTCTATGGTAAATATTAATAGCCTCAGACAAAGTAATCTTCAATAACTTATGATTGCACCTATTCAGTCCTCTGCAGTTTTCAGAGCTATGATAAGCATACGCCGTTCTGCTGTCGCAGATATAAACATATGTCTCCACTTTGTTCTCAAAGTGAATAGAAACCTTACCAGAAAATGAATTTGTAACTGGAAACCCTATAAGTAGAGTTATAAATGCAAAAAGCAGGACAATCCTTTTCATACTTGCAGGTTTTGGCTATTTCAAACATACTCACTAAAAACGTGAAATACAAGTACCCAGAGACGTCGAGAACACCTCATGGTAACACCTCAAGTATAAATCTGGAAAAATAAATAGGCCTTGTTCCCGCAATCTAACGAGGTTTCGGGTGGAGTAGTCACACCATTCCCAACAAAACTAATTTGAATGGCGACCGCTGCTTTTTCCGGCCTCCGCTTGATTAAACTCAGGCGTGCAGGTCGCAAAGTGTGGACAGCTATCCCGCGCGGAAAGATAAAGTTGATTATAATTGCAGAAACCATCTCGATCCCGGACCGACGCAAACCCCGAACTCATGGCCGTGAGTCCATGATAGACCTCTTCGACAAGAGTCGGATCATTTTGGAAATATGCGCACCTTTGACAAGTCGGTCTGGATGAACTCCTCAGTTGAATTGAATTAAAGATCTTCATGCGTCAATGTGTTACAATGGAAGCCCAGTAATGACCGAAAACAATGACTGACAGGACGTATCCCAGAATTACGTTTACAACAACCCCGACGGTGAACGCGATAAACGGTTTGATACCGGCATTGGCCAATTCCCGGAATCGCGTGGTAAGCCCGATACTTAAGAAACTAAAGGTGAACGCCCAGGTCCTGAGTGAAGTGATGGGTGCGATAAGGGAAGGTTTGACCAATTTATTGTAATCACCCAGCGTATATCCATGAACGATGAGTGTCGTAAGCACTGAAGCGATGAGGAACCCAATTACAAATTTGGGAAAGCGCCACCATATCTGGCCGACCTGGACTTTTGAGTTGGTTTCAGTGCGTTCCCAAACTAAGACCGAGATGTGTGCCAATACAAACGACCAGATACCGATCCAAATGTCTCGTCCGATAACTTTAATCAGCGTATAGGATGCAAGCGCCTGGTCTGCCGTTCCTGAAATGCCCAAATTCTTACCGGCCAGTCCACCATAAGACTGAGCACCGGCCAAGCCAGCCGCGTCTGCAAATTCCGAGGTCCCAATCCAAGCGCCACCTACTCCAGTGGGCAGGTGAAGCGTGCGTGAAACCAGCGGCAACGCGAAAATGAGAATAATGGCATAAAAGACGACCAGGCTTATGGCGATTGGCGGATGCTCCTTCTTGGCCCGTACGGCGCCGGCAACCGCAATCGACGCTGAAACGCCGCAGACTGCGCCACCCGCTCCCAATACCGCCGCCAGCCGGTGATCCAAACCCAACTTTCGGGCAGTGAAGAAGATGACGAAAAAGGTAATTAAGGAAACAATGGAAGCCTGCAAAATAGCCACGGGGCCGGCCCAGATAATTAATGTGAAAGGCAAAGTGGCGCCCAGCAGGACAATGCCAAGTTTAATATAAAATTCGACCCGGAAACCAGCATCTAGCCAACGGGGCAGTCCAATTACATTTGAAATAATCAGTCCGAGAACGAGAGCCACCAGAGGCGGTTCCAGGTTATAACGACTGGCTTGATCCCAGTTCCCTACGGCGTAGATGATGGTAGAAAGTATAAAGACAAAAATAAAAGATAAAATAAATGCCTTGGGCTTTTGCCCGATGAATGAAACCACGGTGCTGAAGAGAATCAAGCAAGCACCGAGCAAAGCGAGGTACCGAACAGCATCCTTCGAAAATTGAGTGGCAAGCTGTGATAAGGTTGACCATTTAGCCGGAGCCACGGCAATCCAAGAGATGCTGGAGCCGGCAAGGTAAAAGACGTACGCCAGAATAATAATGCCCAGGCCAAGCCAAACCGCCCACCAGTCTTCTTTTAGCAAGAATTTCTGCCAGCCGGAGGGTTGATTTATACCTGCTATTTCAGTCTCATTTGTAGTCATGTCTGTTGTTAGTTTTGTCTTTTATGCGTCTCCACTCCCGATATTATTAATTATACCGGAATCAAGGAGTTGTCAAGTTGCGAAGCGAAAATAAGCGACTAAAGTTAATCTACAAAATTAGTAGACTTTAAATATAATGATTTTGTGTAATTAACATGCTCCCGCATCCCAATTTTTAGTAGATTTAGTTATCATGACTGCTAAAACCGCACTCACCATTCTTTGCCTGTCCTTCCTCGGGGCAGGCTATGCCCAGATGCCCAATACCTTGTCTGTCGCCGATAAAATCTATGGGCTATCCAATTTCTGGCAAGAAGTTAACTACAACTTTGTCTACCTGGATAAAATAGGACGCCCCAGGTGGGACAGCGCTTATCTTGCCATGATCCCGGAAGTAGAAAAGTCCGCCAATGATTATGAGTACTATAGGCTCATGGAGAAATTTTGCGCCTTCCTCCACGATGGCCATACCAACGTAGGGCCTTCAGCAGCCGTAGGCAGGCTGATCATGCAGAATATGTATGGAAATTACCTGTTGTCCCTCAGGTGTATAGAGGGCATGCCGGTAGTGGAACGCACCCTCAAAAGCAACTTGAGTGAGATACCCATTGGTAGTAAGGTGGTGGAGGTAAATGGCATCCCCGCAGATCGCTATATGAGAGACAGCGTGGAGCCCTATATCAGCGGTTCAACCGAATACGAACGCCGGGATGTCGCGGCTCACTGGATCATAGCCGGTATGGCGGGCACGACCTACCATATCAAATTAGAAAAACCCGATGGCACCTTGAGCGATTTGACCCTGACTCATGCCCGAACCAACGCTCAACCTGGTGATTTTTATCCACCGATAGCACCCTATTCTCTTTTCGAACTAAAATGGTATCCCCGCGACATAGCCTACATTGCACTCAACAGCTTCGGTAGTTCCAAGATAGATTCAATGTTTATCGAACACCTGCCGGAACTGTACAAGGCTAAAGGGCTGATTATCGACCTGCGCAACAACGGAGGGGGTAGCACTGGGATAGGCACGGAGATATTGGAATACCTGACCAACGACACCATCTTGTACCATGCTTCTACGCAGATACGATTTATCCAGGCGTACCGAAAAGCGGTGGGCAAATTTATAGATCCGAAAGACACCATAGGAAATGCGTTGAACCGGCAGGAGTGGCTCCTGGCCAATGATTCGGCCATGCTAACCGATCCCGATAGCGCCTATGAAGTCCTTCACCTGGACGCGCGGCGGCTGGTGGTGCCTACGGCTATCCTGGTCAGCCATAATACCGCCTCGGCGGCGGAAGACTTTCTCTTAAGTGCCCACAACCAATCTCATATGGTCCGCATCGGCCAAAACTCCTTTGGCAGCACCGGCCAACCCGAAAGCTTTGATTTACCGGGGGGCGGCTATGCGCGCGTCTGTATAAAAAAAGATACCTACCCCGATGGGACTGAATTTGTCGGAAAGGGCATCCCCCCTGATATAGCGGTGGAGTTGACCATCAAAGACTTTATCGCCCAGAAGGATCCCGTGCTGGACAGGGCATTGGTATACTTGCAGGAGAAACTGGGTGGCCGGTAATGTTCTTTAGATATCGATTTATCCAAAAAAATAAAATATGGCCTTCGGATTTCCTCCTGAATACAATACCGATCTGTCCCTTGATGACCTTACCCAACAACAATTCGTGGTTATAGCCACGAACATTGCTCAAAAACTGGAATGGGAAATTCGCCAGACCAGCGATGCCGGTTTAATTGCATTTTCCAGCAGTACCGTATTTAGAGCCAAAGCAAAAATCACCATCCAGATAGCCGATGACCAAGTGCATCTTAAAAGTGAGTGCACCGGTAGCGAAGTCATGGATTTGGGAAGAAATAAAAAAATAATCGACCGGTTTTTGAATCTCTTTTACGATGCTAAGTATAGCTTCTCTCCTGAAGAAGTTGCTAAAAAATACGAAGAATTGAAGCCGGATATGGTTCCCCCGGAACAAGACATATTAAGTCAGCCCCCTCAGACACTCAAAGAGAACAAAGTAGGATTTCTTTCCCTCTTCATACCAAAAGAAGGATATTTTATTACTCCTCTCCTGATTGATATCAACATAGTCATTTTCATACTGATGGTTCTTTCCGGCGTAAATGCCTTTCAGCCTGACAACCTTAGCTTACTTGCGTGGGGCGCCAATTTCAGGCCAAGTACATTGGATGGGGAATGGTGGCGTCTACTTACCAATATTTTCCTTCACGTAGGGATAATGCATCTTTTACTGAATATGTACGCCTTAGTCTACATCGGGCTACTTTTAGAGCCTTACCTGGGCAAACTTCGGTTCGCCATGGCCTACTTATTGACGGGTGTAATAGCCAGCTTGACCAGCTTGTATTGGCATGACCTGACAATAAGTGCGGGAGCCTCCGGGGCCATTTTCGGCATGTATGGACTATTCCTTGCCCTATTGACAACCAATTTTATAGAGAAGACAACCAGGAAGACATTGTTGACAAGCATTGCCATTTTTGTAGGGTATAACCTCATCTACGGATTAAAAGGGGGTATTGACAATGCGGCACATATAGGCGGCTTAGTGAGCGGATTTATTATAGGGTACTTATTTTATCCTGGGATGAAGAACCCGACAAACACGAGGCTGCTCTATTTTTCATACGGCGCATCCCTCCTTTTCGCATTGACTACTTCTTTTATTGTTTATCATAACATCTCCGATGATATCGTCACCTATCAGAAGAGGATGAACGACTTTGCATATATGGAACAAAAGGCCCTTTCCATTTATACATTACCGAACGCTCTGACAAAATCAGAACAGCTTTCTGCCGTCCGGGACAGCGGAATCTATTACTGGAACAAAAACATAAAATTACTGAGGGAAGTCGAAAAGTTGAAGGTACCCGCGCCTTTTAAAGACAGAACGCAAATACTAATCGACTACTGCAATGCCAGAATTGCGAGCTACAATTATCTTTATAGAAAAATCGATGGCAATACAGGTTCGGACGAAGATTCGACGAAATATTATAATCATCAGATCAGGGAAATATTGCATAGTCTGAAAGTGAAGTAAGCATATAAAAGCCTTTAGGATGTCGCTCCCTCCTTATTATTTCTGAACGAGACACTGCTGTTCAAATATATTGGCTAAATTAGTAATATGCACACGATATTGCCTTTCCTACTCGCCATGATTGTAGCCATCGTGCTTTTGGAAATGCTGGCTACCAAACTTAAAATAGCCTATCCTATTCTACTGGTAGTTGCAGGGCTACTATTGAGCTTTATTCCAGGACTACCACAAGTACACATCAATCCCGATTTAATTTTCTTCATATTCCTTCCGCCGCTGCTGTTTGAAGCAGCATGGTCCATTTCTTTTAAGGAAATGAAAAAGTGGTGGCGCATCATCGGAAGTTTTGCCTTTTTGGTGGTATTCTTTACGGCTTTGTCGGTTGCCGTGGTTGCCAATTATTTTATCCCTGGGTTCTCGCTTGCGTTAGGCTTTGTACTGGGTGGCATCGTCTCTCCACCCGATGCGGTAAGTACCGGAGCCATTATGCAATTTGTAAAAATTCCGAAATCCTCCGCTGCCATTCTGGAAGGGGAAAGCCTGCTGAACGACGCTTCCTCGCTCATCATCTTTCGTTTTGCATTGGTAGCGGTAGGCACAGGTCAGTTCATCTGGCATCTGGCAGCGCTCAATTTTTTGTGGATGGTGATTGGCGGCGTTGGCATTGGACTCTTGCTGGGATGGATTTTTGTGCAGGCACATAAGCGGCTACCTACAGATGCGCCATCTGACATTGCTTTTACACTTATCGAACCTTATTTTCTTTATTGGATAGCAGAGCAGGCACACAGTTCTGGCATATTGGCGGTGGTCAGCGGCGGCCTGTTTATGTCAAACAGGCGATTGCTGTTTTTGAGTAGTGGCAGCCGCATCAGTGGCTACAGTGTATGGGAAAGTTTTGTGTTCATTCTTAACGGCACCGTATTTTTAATTATTGGATTGGATCTTCCTGAAATTGTAGATGGATTACGATCAAAAGGTATTCCTTTGCACACCGCCATCGGTTATGGCCTATTGGTGACCGCTGTCTTGATCTTTTCCAGAATTATCAGCTCCTATGTAGCAATGCTTGCTACGATTATCTTTCGGCCAAACGTGGCACCTAGCGCTACCTCCAATAGAAGGCGATGGCTCATTCCTCTTTTCCTGGGCTGGACAGGTATGCGTGGTGTGGTATCGCTGGCCGCTGCGTTGGCCATTCCCGCTACTTTAGCCAATGGTACCAATTTTCCTTATAGAAACCTTATTTTGTTCATCACCTTTATAGTAATACTGCTTACTCTATTGGTACAGGGGCTTACATTACCTTACTTCATAAAACGTATTCGCTTGTTTGACGTCTTCCCAGAGGAGCCGGAAGAAATTACAAAACATAGATTGCAAAAAGGATTAAGAGAACACACCCACCAATTCCTAAAAAACAAATGCGACAAAGAATTGCATGATCATGCCGGCATGCAAAAATTACTACAGCATTGGGAAGAAAAAACAAAAGCCGCGAACGACGACTGGATGAATGA
>Ga0302300_1001257_pt1 | contig 14857 bp, 10 predicted proteins | sample III_Palsa_E1_1_FD_198756 | JGI IMG/M metagenome (GOLD analysis project Ga0302300, IMG submission 198756) | Peat permafrost microbial communities from Stordalen Mire near Abisko, Sweden - III_Palsa_E1_1 | ecosystem: Environmental > Terrestrial > Soil > Palsa > Peat permafrost | place: Sweden... | reverse complement strand
ATATAACCGAGTTGCGATATTTTTCTATAAGGCTCAGGGAGGCTTACGATGACACGGTGGATCTCACCAATAACTTCAGCGCGGATAATGCGGTTTGCTCCCTGCGCTTCTTCTGCCGGATCGGCCTCCAGGGTTGTATTAAATTTGTCTACAACACTGCTGTGGCGCAGATGCCTCAGGCAGGCATTTTTGACGTTTACGTAAAGGTAGTTCCTGATCTGCGTTTCTTCCGGTGATACGGTACGCGCATTGTTCCAGTAAGTAATAAAAGCATCCTGCACCAAGTCGCGGGCAGTTTCCTTATCATGCACATACTGCCAGGCAAAATAAAGCAGACGGTCATAATAGCGTTTAAACAACGCTTCCAGCACAGGTGCCGCTATGATCCCATTATCCCCCTCTATTTTGCTCATAAACAGTAAAGTTATGAAAATAATTACAAAAAAAATCAAATCCTATCTTTCGGAATTATTAATTTTCAACAATTTTGGCCGATGAAAAAGATCGCCATACTTGATGATTACCAAAGCGTCGCCAAACACTTTTCTGACTGGTCGCAAATCGAAAACCGAGCCGAAGTCCGCGTTTTTACCGATCATATCGCTGATGAGCAGCCGCTCATCGAAAGGCTCAAGCCTTTCAATGTACTTTGCATCATGCGTGAGCGGACGCCGCTGAATCGGGACAGGCTGGCGCAATTGCCTAACCTGGAATTGATCGTCTCGACCGGAAAGCGCAATGCCTCGCTGGATATAAAAGCCTGTGAAGAACTGGGCATAAAAGTGGAAATGACGGATTATGTCGAGAGCGGCGCCCCGGAACTGACCTGGGCATTGCTCATGGCAATGGCGCGCAACATCACCACAGAAGCCCAAAATGTAAAAGTAGGTGACTGGCAAACCACTGTCGGGGTCGACCTGAAAGGCAAAACCATCGGCATCGTCGGCCTGGGCCGGATCGGCAGCAAGATCGCCTCTTATGCCAAAGCTTTTGATATGAAAGTCATCGCCTGGAGCGAAAATTTGACAACTGAAAAAGCGGCGGAAGCGGGCGCTGTGTTGGTGAGTAAGGAAAGCCTGTTCCGCTGGTCGGATTTTGTGACCGTGCATTTGGTGTTAAGCGAACGATCTCGCGGTATTATCGGTAAACACGAACTAGAAGTAATGAAGCCTTCCGCTTATCTCATCAATACTTCAAGAGGCCCGCTCATCGATGAAGCCGCGTTGCTTACCGTACTGCAAACCAAACGCATCGCCGGTGCCGCATTGGATGTGTATGATACCGAGCCTTTGCCGCAAAACCACCCACTCCGCTCACTGGATAACATACTGGCCACGCCGCATATCGGTTATGTCACGGAAGAAACTTACCGGGTATTTTACAGGGATACGATTAAAGCGATTGAGGAATGGTTGGACAGGGCAACGCTAAGCTTTTAAAAATCCATACTCATAGACTAGTGGTTGTAATTTTTCAGTTAATGCTTTATATGCGACCTCGAAAGGTTGAAAACTTACCAGCGGGAAATCTCCACTGGCATTGCGTGATTGCAGGGCTTTCCTAACTTGGTACCAGCCCACGTCGGACCGATTTAACATTAACTCATCACGCACTGATCTTACATCTACATGAGCGAAAAAAGCTTGCCATAAAGCTTTACCAATGACGAGTACCTCGGCCGATTCTGAAGAAAGTTGTTTATCTGCCAGATATTGTACCATGAAATCCGATTCAAAGCGCTCCGGTGCATTCACTTCGGCTTCAGTGTATGGGATAAAATGGTTTACAATTGACCATTTTTTATTGTTCCATTCCAGATTATCTGCACTTGCGGAAAGGTTACTACCATTAAACAACATCCAAATCAAACAATCGTTTTTAAACTCGTCTGTCAACGGGCAAGTAGGGATGCTAAATTGGTCGCGGTCATTAATCCAAGTAGGCTTGATTAAACGACGAACCGCGAATATTACTGCACACTGCCAAAGATTGTCCGGGTTGACAAAGAATGCTCCAGGACTGCAATAGCCAGAAGACAACAACGCGGTTCGCTGGCTAGCATGCTGCAGGTCATTACTATCGCATAACATTTGTCCAATTGCTCCGTTAGACCAAAACGTGCCGCGGACATCGATCACTTTAATAGCGGGATGAACGGCGTTCTTAATTGGGATAACGGGGAGATCGTTTGGTTTTGGTCGGGATACCCAAAGATTAAGGGAAGAGGCGGTTGGCAAATTATAAAAACGTTTCTCTCCTACAGGCCTCACCCTTTTATCTAAGACTTCCACCGATATTTCGCTGATTGCTGTTCGAACTTTAGCGGTCTGATTTGTTTTCCAAATCAGGAAACCTATGGGAAAGTCGCCATTTAAACCATCAAATGCTTTACTGTGAACTATGAATCCTCCCAAATAATTGGCGTTCCATTTCTGCCGAAATTTTTCAAAATTAGGTGCGATCACGTATTTCAGCGTGCTGAACATTGCCACTGTCGCGGTAGGAATTTCTCTTGCAACTCTTGCAAGAAATTGGGTAAATAATTCGCGGGTAGCATATCCATATTCTTTCATCGATTTTGATATCCGGGTGCTGGCTACATCTGACTTCGCATCACTCCCCAAGGTATCGCCAGATTCCGCGTAGGGTGGATTGATCAACACTAGAATTTTTTTTCCATCGGAGATCGCCTGGCGTAAGCTTGCTGGGATTTTATTGCTCAAAGTGTAGTCTATGGCTCCGTCGTCTGTAATGTCGTCGTTTAGGTAGTCGTACTGAATGCGTTGTGCCGCCACGCAAGTCCGGGTTGCTTTCATCACATCGATGTCGGCAAGGTCTAAGGTTGACATATATATATTACGGGGGTTACTGTGTTTGACTTCCAGATTGCCCACTCCACAACACATATCCCAAACAATGTATTCTTTTTGCCAATTTTTCCCTAAAACCTCCTCAAGTTTATCATAGGCTTTATCAACCACCGCCAAAGGGGTATAAAATGCTCCTTTAAAACCCCGTTCGTCTATTGGAATTAAACTATCACGTCTTTCTAATAGATAATTGCGGTATTCGATCTTCGGTGGTTTGTGAAAGATCGCCCAAAATTGACGATAACCCTCCTTATTCCCTAATTCGTATATCCTTCCGCCTAAACTAAATACCGGTGCGCCATTTTTATGCATCAATTCCGCGGGCAAATCCTGGTGCGTTGCCAAGGTTCCATCGTGCATAATATCAGCAAAAAACAAAAGGGCATAATCATCTTCCGAAACTCCTTTAATTTCCCGCCCGATCATGGCTACCCATTTATCAAATACCTGTTTCAGATTGTCGGGAGTGATCTGCGTACGAATTATGTCGCCATTTTTTATGGCGTTCTTGACGGTACTGATAAATTCGTCTTCATGCGTTTCAATCCTGAAAGAAACAAAATGGGTGCCTATGTGTGCTGAAATTGCGTCTAAAGCTTCCTGAGTGTAGCCACTTGCTGACTTTCCCCATTTTATAGTTTTTTTTGCAAGGAAGGGCAAAACATCTACACTTTTCATTATTGCAGCTTTTTTCGTATCCATTACGACTAAAAATGGCGGAATATAATGTCCTTTATTCAACGCATCCTGAACGTAATGCATTAACTGCGTGAACATTTCATAGCTTGAAAGCTTGGAATTTTGCTTAGCTTCAAACCAAATTTCCTTGGTTTGGATGTCGATAAGGTTTTTTTGATATTCTTTCAGCCCTAATGCCTTGATATAAATATCCTTGACGTCTTCCTCGCTAGTGGCATGCTGCAATCTGTCATAAAGTTTCATGGAAGTAAATTAAGTTAAACTTTTTGTTTTATATGGAAATTTTGTAATTCAGTCTCTATATGGTAGTATCCGTTTTTTAAGATTGTCTTTTCATGCGCTTACAAGCCTCATTGCTTTACGTTTTTCGTCGCGATTCTTTAATTCTTCACAACGGGTAGCTTCTGTCTGCGCAGGAGGCAGGTTTTCCAGATTTCTGATAAAGTTTATCACCGCTGACTGTACGTCATCAACAATACCCCAATCCTTTTCGATGTAGATATCGGTTGTTCCGTGTTCGCCGTCAACATGATTCAGCGCCTCGGCAATATCATCTTTGCTCATGCGGCATTTGTTCCTGGCAATGGTCGCGAACGAGTGCCGTGCCCAATAAAAAGTGAGTTCCGGCAATTCCGTGCGATCACGAACAAGTTCCATTCCTTTGCTCAATGCCGTATCCAATCCATTAGCGGTTGAATAACGTGCCTGTAGCTTGCCCATATATTTCTCCAATAACGGGCGAGCTTCCGGAATGATTTTAATACTGATGAATGCGTCGTCGTCGCGCATACCTTCCGTTTTAGAGCGGTTGTATTCCAGACGTACCCAAAATGGGTCATAACGATCCAATTTATACAAATCGACCGCGTTCATGCCGCAGAGATAAAAGCTAAGTATAAAAAGGTCACGAGCCAACTCTGCCCGGCTGTCAGGTGGAAGTACGCAGTCACGCAGTTTGATGATTTGTTCGGGCTGGATATTGCGTTTTTTTGTTTTTGGTGGTGCACCGATCTTGTAAACTTTAAACGGATAGTGTTTAATCTTGACCAGGCCCAAATCTTCATTGTTGTAAAGTTTGCAGGCTTCATTAAATAAGGTGCGGAGATCGCGCATATGCGGGTAGATGCCGCCGTCTTTCATGCCTTTCTTTTTGGTTGTTACTTCTTTACCTAACTGGTTGGTACGGGTCATCACGCGTTCACGACGCAGCCATTTCTCGTACTGGTAAAGCATGGCTGCATTAATTTCCAGCATCGATATGCGGTCTTTCCCGAAATAATCGATCAGGCTGTTTTTGATTTTTGAGTGGTTCTTTGCGGTTCCGTCACGACTATACTCCTTAAGGGTCGCAATATGATGGTTGCAAAATTTCACAAAATCAACTTCCTCATCTTTCCCCTCCAAAAAATCTTTGAGATTATCGCAGGTCATGAAATTAAGTTTCGGGCCGAGTTCCGTGATTGTTTTGCGGTAATCGGTCAGCATTATGGATAGTTCATTCAGAATAAACTTATCCTTGATTTTGAGATCGCTGTCCAATTGTCGGTTGGAGAGGAAATGCATAGTGTCGATAAACCTTTTTTTCTTTTGATGGTAGACCTTGATCTTTACATTGTAGGTACCATCGGTTCTTTTGAATTCTTCATAAACAACAGCTTTTACGAGTGCCATAATTTTAAAAATTGGGCACGTAAAAAGAGCATGAGACGCAGGCCCTAAAATTAACCCGACGAAATCCCGACACTTTTTACGTGAAGTTCAACAAAAAATTATGTAAGTCCTGACGTTTTGAAGTTTCGCGGTGTCAGTACCGCCTCGGTGAAAACCGCCCAAATATAGCAAAAAAGGGCTATTTTCGCCAGAAAATGCCCTTTTAAGATAAGTGCGCCCACCTGGGCTCGAACCAGGGACCAAAAGATTATGAGTCTTCTACTCTAACCAACTGAGCTATAGGCGCAAAATTAATTTGCTTAAGAAAATTACTAAACTGCGGTATTTGTATTAAAACAAGCCAACCGCGTTCAGGCTGCAAATGTAGAAATTTTTAATTTATACAGAAATGAAATTTTACATTTTTTAATCTTATTGCCTATTTATTTCTTCAATGGCGTAACCCACGACTTTCATTAAACATACTTATTAAGCTTAACATTCTCAATGCTAAATCGTTGAATTTATCTATTTACCTATCATCTGTAAGCTAATTTTTGTAGAATTGCCATTATATAACACAGCATGCAATGCAAAATATTAAAAACATCATATTTGATTACGGCAACGTAATATTTAACATCGACTTCAACAACGTACAGCAGGCATGGGAAAAGCTGGGCATTGACAACGCGTCGGAATTTTATGGGCACAAACACCAAGACCCTGTTTTTAACTTATTGGAGCGCGGCGAAATAAGCAATGCCGACTTTAGAGAACGCATAAGAGAGTTAACCAAAAAGCCTGAGCTTACTGATGAGCAAATAGACAATGCATGGAATGCCATCTTCGTGGGGATACCTGACGGGAATCATGAATTATTGTTGAAGCTGAAAGGCAAATACCGTACTTTTTTATTGAGCAACATTAATGCTATTCATTATGATTTTGTTCATAATTACCTTAAAAAAGTATACAATTTAAATAGCAATGATGAACTTTTTGAAAAAGTATATTACTCGCACCTCACAGGCAAACGTAAGCCTGAACCTGAGATTTTTGAACAGGTATTAAATGAAAACAACCTAAACCCTGCGGAAACATTGTTTATTGACGATAGTCCGCAGCATTTGGAAACTGCAAAAAGATTGGGGTTACAAACTTTCCTGATGACCGCGCCTGACACTATTCAGGACTTTGCTAAGCGAGAAAAATTAATATAATACCCCTTTTTCTGTCAAAAGGAATTGGCGCGCCTCAAAAGTTATTAAAACAACAAAACCCCGTTTATGACGGGGTTTTGTTGTTTTAATAACTGATGCTCTGATTAAGCAACTTTTAATTTCTTAAGATCTGATTTCTCGAATTTCTCAAGTGCATAATTAACTGTTACTGTAAGTTGCTTCACATCCTTTTTAGATGGAAACTCAAACATTGCATCTATCATTATAGCTTCGCATATTGAACGTAGTCCACGAGCGCCTAATTTAAATTCCATTGCCTTGTCAACAATAAAATCAAGCACTTCGGTATCAAATTCCAGCTTTACGCCTTCATATTCAAACAGTTTTTTATACTGTTTAAGCAACGAATTTTTAGGTTCGGTTAATATATTGTGCAGTGCTTCCCTGTCCAAGGGATTCAGGTATGTTAACACTGGTAAACGGCCGATCAGTTCGGGAATTAAACCGAATGATTTTAGATCCTGAGGCGTGATATATTTATAAAGATTTTTCATATCAACCTCACCGTCATCACGTTTCATTTTGTAACCTACAGTTTGTGTACGTAAACGATTGGCTATCTTTCTTTCAATACCATCAAAAGCACCTCCACATATAAATAATATGTTGCTGGTATTAACCGTGATCATTTTTTGATCAGGGTGCTTACGACCTCCCTGAGGCGGTACGTTAACCATTGTACCTTCTAATATCTTCAATAAGGCCTGTTGTACGCCTTCGCCTGATACATCGCGTGTTATAGAGGCGTTATCGCTTTTACGGGCTATCTTATCAACCTCATCAATATAAACAATACCTCTTTCGGCAGTGGCTACATCGTAATCTGCTGATTGCAGTAAACGGGTAAGTATGCTTTCCACATCTTCGCCTACGTAACCGGCTTCGGTTAATACGGTAGCATCACAAATGCAAAACGGTACATTTAATATTTTGGCAAGCGTTTTAGCAAGCAGGGTTTTACCTGTGCCTGTTTCACCAACCATTATAATGTTTGATTTTTCTATCTCAACCTCATCCTTGTCAATACGCTGATTTAAGCGTTTGTAGTGATTGTATACCGATACCGCTAATATTTTTTTAGCATCATCCTGGCCAATAACATACTGATCAAGGTGACTTTTTATTTCGGCAGGTTTTAGTATTCCTGGTGTTGAAGGAGATGCTTTCACCTTACGTACTTTCAGCTCTTCAGCCAATATCTCGTTCGCCTGGTTCACACATTTATCACAAATATGTGCATCCAAACCGGCTATCAGCATCAGGGAGTCCTGTTTACCGGCGCCGCAAAATGAGCACCTGATCTCCTTGCTGTTCTTGTTCATCTGTATCTGCTTAGTTTATCAAAAATAATTAATTAATAACAGATTTACAAAGTGCATGGCAAATTGTTTCATTATCAATTAATTGTATTTATTATTAACTCAAGATTGATAACAGAAGTAGTTGACAGTTAGTCATTCAACTACTTCTGTTATCAATCCATTAATTATTTACCTGCTTTGCTGGCTTTACCGTTACCGCGTAAAATTTCATCAACCATACCAAATTCTTTTGCTTCTTCAGCAATCATCCAGTAGTCACGGTCTGATGACTTTTCAACTTTTTCAAATGATGCGCCACTATGATCGGCAATGATTTGGTATAATTCTTTTTTTAATTTGGTTATTTCGTGATAAGATATCTCGATATCCGATTGCTGGCCCTGTGCACCGCCGCTTGGCTGGTGTATCATCACCCTTGAATGTGGTAAAGCAGCTCTTTTACCTTCGGCACCGGCACATAACAATACAGCGCCCATTGAAGCAGCCATACCGGTACAAATGGTAGCCACATCATTTGATATCAGTTGCATGGTATCATAAATACCCAGCCCGGCGTAAACCGAACCACCCGGCGAGTTGATATAAAGCTGAATATCGCGTTTTGCATCTGCCGATTGAAGGAATAATAACTGTGCCTGGATGACGTTTGCATTCTGATCATAAATAGGATCTCCCAGGAAGATAATACGATCCATCATTAAACGGGAGAATACATCCAATTGTGAAATGTTCAATTGGCGTTCCTCAATAATATAAGGCGTATAACCCATTGGCAAATTGGTAGCAATGCCGCTTGCCATACGGTTACGGTCGAAATTTGCAAGATATTTATCTACTTGTAAACTGTTAATACGGTGATGCTTAACAGCATATTTTCTGAATTCGTTTTTATCAATAGTATCCATGGTATTTTATTTTATAAATGAAAGTGCTTTTTAATTGCGATAAATATAGTTTTTACTTGAATAAATTATACAACAGAAAGTTTGCGAAAAGTAAAATTAATTGGAAGTCAATAGTAACTAGTATCGAGTAGCTAGTATCAAGCCAAAGCTGTATAAACACCAAAAGCAACTTATAGAGTTGCTTTTGGTGTTTACAGCATAACCAATATCAAATCTTCTGTCTTGATACTAGCTACTAAATACTTGCTACTAAAAGAAATTAGTGCTTATGCTCTGCTACCAACTTATTAAAGTCAGTAAACAGTATTTCCTTTTTATCTAAAGTAACAACGCTTTTTATGTAATCGAATACTTTTAGTGCTTTTAGCTCTTCAAATATTTTGTTAGCATTTTCTTTTGATTGTAAGTATTGTACGGTGTATTGCGCTAACTGCTCCTCGGCAATTGGCTGCGGGCTGTACATCTGGAACTGCTGTGCCAAACGTTGTTTTGCAAGGGCAAACACTTCGTCATATTTTATGTCGATGTTGTTTTCCTTCATCAGCTTGTTTTCAATCAGCGTCCATTTAAGGTTTTTAGCAAAGTCGCCGTAGCCACCTTGCAATTCCTCTTCGCTCAGTTTTTCATTGGTTGCTTTTAACCAGCGTTTCAAAAACTCGTCTGGCAAGCTAAACTCAACTTTATCTAAACTGTAGTGATAAATATCATCCTGCAACTTGCGTTCAGCATCCTGCTGCATCATTGTTTCCAATTCTGCAGTTATTTTAGCTCTGAACTCTTCTTCAGTAGTTACTATACCTTCACCAAATAATTTGTCAAAGAACTCCTGGTTTAAATCACCTTCTTCTAAACGGTTAATATTTTTAACTGCCAGGCGGAAGTTTGATTTTAAATCAGCTGCTTCATCTTCTTCAATCTTTAATAAACCAGCAACTTTTGCCGCATCGTTATTAAAAGCTTTCTGAATATCAAATACAATTTCGTCTCCTTTTTTCAAACCGATCAATGATGCTTTTATTGCTTCATCCTGGATCTGGTCTAATCTAACCGACGTTGTATTGCTTATTCCATCCTCAAAAACAGAACCATCCGGAGAAAGCTGTGTCAATTCTGAATAAAGCACATCATCATCTGCCGATACGTCAGGATTTGTCATTTTGCCATAGCTTTTGCGAATATTTGTTATACGCGATGCCAGCGTTTCGTCATCAACTTTTATCTGGTATTCTGTTATTTTATCAGCAGATGAAAAATCGATATTGAATTCAGGAGCTAAACCTACTTCGTAATTAAATTCAAAGTTGTCGGCAAAATCCCAGTTGTATTCTTTTCTGTCATCAACCTTTGGCAGGGGCTGGCCCAAAACCTCTAATTGCTGCTCAGTAATGTAGTTATTAAGTGTATCTGAAAGTAAATTATTGATTTCGTCAACCAAAATACTCTTTCCGTACATCTTTTTTATATGCGCCGGAGGCACCATTCCCGGACGGAATCCAGGAATCTTTGCTTTCTTAGCTTGTTCTTTTATTGCTTTATCAACACGTGGCTGGTAATCTTCAGGGTTAAGGTTGATCTTTACGATCGCATTCAGGTTATCAATTTTTTCCTGTGAAATATTCATCTTTTGCGGCTATTTTAGTTAATCACTTAATGTATAGTATAAATACCGATAATAACTATACCAATTTTAGAGGCGCAAAGGTATTAAAAATTCGGAAAGTCCGAAAATCGGAGAATTTAAACTGTGGAATAAATAGCAATTAGCTACCAATTATTTACTTTATGATTAACAGGTTTTATTGATTTAAGATAAGCATATATGGCTTTTAAATCCACCTCTTTCATTCCACTGTAATCATACCAGGGCATTGGGCTAAATGCAGATGGAGATTTATGTGTTGCCCTTGCCGAATCGGTAAATGATTTAAAACGCGCAACAAAAGCTTCTCGTGTCCAATTACCAATACCAGTGGCTTTATCGGGAGTTATGTTTGCCGAGAAATAAGACTTACCATCTATCTTAAAATCACGGCCACCAGCATAATCCATTCCGGGAATTACCTTTCCATTTTTTAGTGGTGAATGACATCCGCCGCAAACTGCTGTTCTTATTATATAAGCTCCATATTTTACCGTATCGCTTTGCAAAGGTATTTGGCCCAGCATGGCTTCTTGAGGCATAGTATGCACGAGAATATTAAGTGGAAAATCCAATTTACGCTTTGGGTAAGGGTTAGTTACTATTGGTTTTAGCGTACGCAGGTAAGCAATAATTGAATAGAGATCTTCACGGCTCATTTTAGAAAAATAATCCCACGGCATTATCGGGAATATAGCCGAGCCATCTTTACGCTCCCCGGCGGTAATAGCTCGCAAAATCTCGCCGTCTGTCCAATTTTTTAAATTATGCGGGGTGATGTTGGGCACATATATATTGCCTGGCAAACCATCATCATTTGAATCAAAATTATCACCGCCTGCACCAAACTTATCCGCATCAATAGCTCCGATTGGTTTTGACCAATCACGTTTTGAATGGCAATCCATACAAAGGCTCACATGGTTAGCCAGGTATTTGCCGCGCTCTATGCGCTGTGGTGTTAAGGCTATTTGAATATTTTCGGGTGCACTAACATCGGGCAATGCCAAAGTAATGTATGATACGGTAACAATAGCAATTAATATAACCGCTATAACCAGGTATAATAATCCTTTTCCAAGTTTTTTCATGACAAGGGTTTGAAGTACCTAATATAACAAGTTTTTGCTTACACAGCACACATTACGTTTATTTTCAATTAGTTAATATTTAATAAATACTAATAAAGCAGAAAAGGCCGGAACATCCATCCCAGCCTTTAGTAGTAATATGATAAAAGAACTTAATCAACCTTTTCTAATGATGACGCTCCCGATTTATCATTAGTTACACTCGGAGGATTACCGCGATATTTTATCTCTGATGCGCCACTGCTATGCACTTCGAGTGAATGAGTTGCATTGATCTGGCATTCGCTCGCACCCGATGTTTCGATATAATAATCACCTACTACAAAATCAAGTGCGTGTACTTTACCTACCCCGCTCATATCAACATGGTGTGCGTTGGCACGGCCGGTTAAAAATATTTCGGTTGCACCGCTTCCGTCGGTTGTTACATTGGCCGCATCTAAGTCAAGTGTGACCTTGCTGGCACCCGACATATCAAAAGTCAGATCCTTGGTAACTATTTTACCATCACCGGTTACTTCAATAGCGCCTGATGATTTCAGTTTTTCCAAAGTACGAATGCCAATATTTATGGTCATTTGACCTGAGTTACACATATTCTTCCTGCTATAAATATGGAGGGTATTACCGTCAACCTTTGTTTTAATGTATTTAAGCAAATTATCATCGGCAGTAATATTTAATGTTAATGAGCTATCTTGCTTTAGATTGATCTTATAGCCACCTGATATATCAAGCCTGGTAAAATCACTTACTTTACGCGTTTCACTTATTTGATGCCCTGAACCATGTACGCAATTAAACATACATGAAGAGATGGATGCCGCAACCGCAAAGCCTGCAACAAGTAGTATAATGTTATAGAATGACCTTTTCATAAATGGTTGTATTTTATTGTATTATGACGCCTAATATACAAAGGATGTTACATTGAAAAAAGAAAAAAAGCTACCATCCGAAGATGGTAGCTTTTAGTATATATATGTTGAGGTGGTGATTATAATTCTGCTATCTCTTTATTCGCTGTTTTGCTGTTTTTTTCCATTCTTACAGTTTGAGCTAAATGACCAGCAACCAGTTGAGATTGATTTACAGTTGTAGTGTTGGCATAATTTAAATCACATTCGCTAACGGTACCGCTTATATCGGCTTTAGCGCGGTCGTTTACGTGAATGTTAGCACTATAAGCAGCTAAATCAAGCCTGGCTGTTGCATTGTTGAACAGGTTAACGTCCAGATCAATTTCTGATAGTTTACCAAATGATTTCACTTCAGCGTTGTCATAGGCGTTTATGCTGCGCAGATCTTTCACGCTAACCCATACTACCAGTTTTTCATTTGTGTATGACGATATTCTTAAAGTACCATTCTGGCTTTGTACCAATGCGCTCTCGGCATAGTAACGGTTATATACTTTTACCTGATCGGAAGGGCCATCAGATACATAAACTTCTACGTTACCGCGAACTTCGATATTATTTATGTTGCTAACATTGTTTAATGTGGTTACCACTTCTTTATTAACGGTTTTGGCGTTAGTTAAATTTATTGTCCCAAATGCTAATGCTGCAATAGCTAAAAGGGTAAATGCTTTAGTTTTCATTGTTTTATTTTTTTGATTGTCAGTATCTTGTAAATCGTATTGTTATTAAATACATCCATAAGACCCGCTCAAATAATAAACGTTACAGCTATATTGACTCAAATAGACGTATGACACTAATATGTCGGTAAACACGGGATTATGATCGGTGAAATGGGAGATTTTTTGATATGCGGATGGAGGATGATGTGCAAATGTATGGATATGCAGATGTGCAGCTGATTAGTACGCCATTATAAACAACTAATGGAGCATTGGCCTAAACGACAAAGGGGGCGAGCCGGGAGTATGGCCGTGCGGGTGGAAGCATCCCCTTTGTCTTGATTTTTTTGGTTACTTTTTGTATCAAGACAAAAAGTAACGTCATAGCGACAAGCGATACCATGCGATAAGTCTACAATTAACAATCCGCTCTGTATAGTCGGGGATTGCTTCGTACCTCGCAATGACGATTGGAAGAATAAAGACAATTGTAATCTTATCTACAAATAATAAACAGCACCATCAGTCTTCAATTTCCCCGCATCCAGCAATAACCTTATAGTTTCCATTCGCTCCCTTTCAACACCATTTTTTAACGAGGTTACCAGCGCACCAATATCCAGCGGACTAACACTTAGCAGCTCAACTATTTCATTAGTGATGGCATCGCCTATTTCGGCAGCATTTTGATGGCGTTTTTCTTCGAGGCAGATATCGCAAATGCCGCATTTAGGGGCATTTAATTCATCAAAATAAGACAGCAACATCTGACTGCGGCAATGGCGATGGGTTGAATATTTAAAAACAGCTTCGAGCTTATTGCGATAATTCGCCTTGCGGATTTCAATATAACCTTTATTTATGTAGACAGCATTAGCTTCCTGCCGTGGTTTTAGCCAGGTTACCTGCGGATGATCTGTTTGAGGCAGATAATTAAGTATCCCGTATTCCTGTAATTTGTTCAATCCTTCAATTACTTGCTGGGTATTCATGTGGGTTCGTCGTGAAAGATCAAATTCGCGCAGCCTTACATAATTTTCAAATGCCCCGCCGTATGAACGAAGCAAGGTTTTAATAAATGGGTCCCACCCGGGGTTTTGGATTTGAAAGTTATAGAGTTGCTCATTAAACACCTCAAACCTGAAACGCGATGGCAAAAACACACTCTCATTAAAACTCAAATATTCATCTTGCTCCAAAAACTTAAGAGCACTTAGAGTTTTAACCGCATCCAAACTATATCGTGCGCAAAATTCGCCAATATCCAGATCAAAGCTAATGCCTGCCCCTGCACCATAAGCTAATTGATAGTAATTAGCCAGGCAATGATACACCCGCTTAATTTCATCTACCGATGGAAAGCTTAATGAAAACTTCTTTTCTTCTTTAAACCTGTCGGCGGCATTGTATAATAAAACTGCAAAGGCTTTATGTTCATCTCGGCCTCCCCTGCCGGCTTCCTGGTAATAGGCTTCCAAACTCTCTGGCAAATCTTTGTGAATAACAAAACGCACATCGGCTTTATCAATCCCCATTCCAAAGGCATTGGTGGCTACAATAATTCGGGTGCGATTGTTTATCCAGTTCTCCTGCCTTTTTGAACGATCTTCCATTGCCAAACCGGCATGGTAAAAATCGGCCTTAATACCGTTATCATTATAAAACTTGGCTATCTCGGCAGTTTCTTTGCGGCTGCGTACATATACTATTCCGCTGCCTTTTACACCTTTGGCAACATCAAGCAGTTTGCGCAGCTTGTTTTCCTCATTCAGTACTACATAGCTGATACTCTTTCGTTCGAAGCTTTTTTGAAAAACGTTAGGCTTTTTAAACAGTAGTTTTTGTTGGATAT
>Ga0302300_1001256_pt1 | contig 14863 bp, 9 predicted proteins | sample III_Palsa_E1_1_FD_198756 | JGI IMG/M metagenome (GOLD analysis project Ga0302300, IMG submission 198756) | Peat permafrost microbial communities from Stordalen Mire near Abisko, Sweden - III_Palsa_E1_1 | ecosystem: Environmental > Terrestrial > Soil > Palsa > Peat permafrost | place: Sweden... | reverse complement strand
ACTTTTTAATTATACAATGTTTAGAAGTAGGCTTTTTTATTATATAGTAATATGTTGCATATCGCTATTTTTCACAAGTTGTATACCCTCTTTAGTTAAAAGAGACGCTACAAAAAAATATCCTGCTAGTTATAATACCTCGCTGGATAGCGCCAATAATACTGCAATGCTTAATTGGAAGCAGTTTATTACTGATCCGTACCTGACTGCGCTAATAGACACTGCCCTGAGAAATAATCAGGCATTGAATATAATGATACAGCAGATTACGCTTGCCCAACAGGAAGTAAGGTTAAGAAAAGGTAAGTATTTACCGTTTGTTAATATAATAGCCGGGGCGGGCTTTGATAAGGAAGGCCAATATACCAGGCTTGGGTCAGTAGACGCTACAGACGAAATTATGCCCGGAAAGCCAATACCTACTACCTTGCCGGATTTCCTGTTAGGGGCCAGTGTTTCGTGGCAAGTCGATATTTGGAAACAACTGCGAAACGCCAGAAAATCGGCAACGTATGAGTTCCTGGCCACTAACGAGGGTAGAAAATTTATGGTTACTAACCTGGTTGCAGAAATTTCTTATGCTTATTATGAATTAATGGCGCTTGATAACCAACTGAACATATTAAAGTCAAATATTCAGATACAAAGTAATGCGCTTAATATAGTAACTCTGCAAAAAGCCGCCGGGCAGGTTACCGAGCTTGCTGTGCTTAGGTTTCAGGCCGAGGTGCGAAAAAATCAAAGCCGACAATACTACATTCAGCAGCAAATTATACAAACTCAAAACAGAATCAATTTTCTGGTGGGTAGGTATCCGCAGATTCCGGAAAGGAATTCTGATACCTTCAATCAATTAACGCCAGATACTGTTTATTCTGGTATTCCATCTCAACTATTGGAAAATAGGCCGGATGTAAAGCAGGCCGAACTGGAACTAGAGGCGGCAAAGCTGAATATAAAGGTAGCTAAGGCCAATTTTTTACCTGTTTTTAATATTACGGGAGCTATAGGTTTCGAAGCATTTAATCCCAAATATTTGTTAACGACTCCCGAATCTATGCTTTATAATTTGGTAGGAGGCTTAGTAACGCCATTTATAAACAGGAACGGGATAAAGGCAATGTATTATTCTGCTAACGCAAAGCAAATACAAGCGGTTTACAATTACGAACGAACTATTTTACAAGCATACACAGAGGTTGTTAACCAGCAGGCAAAAATTACTAACCTGGCAAACAGTTACAATTATAAAGCTCAGCAGGTGGATGCGCTTTCGCGGTCTATCGAAATTTCAATTAATCTATTTAAAGCGGCCAGAGCAGACTATGTGGAAGTGCTAATGACCACCCGCGATGCGTTGGAATCGAAAATAGAACTTGTTGAAACTAAAAAGCAGCAAATGAATGCCCGGATACAAATGTATCAGGTTTTAGGGGGCGGATGGAGATAATACGGCGCTAATAAATTTATAGCGGCTATCCATCAAAAATACTGGCAAATATGCGCTATATGCGCACATCTTACTATTAGACGGAAATCTGAATAGGTTGAAATCTACGATAAATAGAATTTACTAGTGATATAACGGAATGCGAATGAATGACCGCATCGGAGAATAATCTGTCTTAAGATAAGCAGGGCTTTGATAGTTGTTTGAGAGGCTTATTAAAAAACCTCAAAAAATATAAGCGGATAAGTAAGCGTAAATTCGACATAATTATTATGAAAATATACATAATAGACGATGAACCGGATCTGCTTCACGCAATAAGTGAATATATACACGATACAGCCCTCTCATTTACCAAATCAAAGTTATTGATCAATGTATATGAGTATGTTTGTGTCATTGTAGATCGAAATATAATAGATGATAGCGGTATTGATCTGGTAGAAATTATCCATAAAGATTATCCGAATGCCGGTATTATTATGGTGAACGTGCAAAATGCCGATGAGGATAAAATGGAGGGGCCTAATAGGGGAATAGGCGATTACATCAACAAACCTTTTCAATTCGAAGAACTAAATGCCCGTCTACTATCGGTAAAAAGAAGAAGAAATAGTAACCAGCCGACTATTATGAGCTTTAATGAAGTCTCTGTAGTTCCAGATCAGCAAAAAGCATTTGTAAATGATAAGGAACTACACCTAACCGGCATCGAATATAAATTATTGTACTATTTTGTACTGAACAAGGATAGGGTACTATCTAAAGGAGCTATTTATAAGCATCTGCGGAGAGAAGATATTATCAGCGACTCCATCGATTTTATTTATACGCATATAAAAAACCTGAGAAAAAAATTAATTGATGCAGGCGCCAAAGACTACATAAAAAACCTCTATAGAATGGGATATAAATTTTCCGATTAATAGATTTACCCATACCTCAATAACCATACCCTTTCCTTTATTTTTTCCCCGCAATATAGTTGATAAGCCAAAGGGAGCAGCTATACTTCCGCTTTTGCGATAAACTGCCCTATAAGCCTCTTTACTAAATCGCCAGAGTAGCGAAAACCAACTACAGGATAACCTTTTTCTCAATCAGGCATCTAAAAGCCATTCCATCCAGTCTATATAACCAAATGATATTCCCTGGCGTATATCATCAACACTAAAATACTTGTATTTATAGACCTTTAACAAAACTATGAAAATTAAAACCCTTAAATTCAGCCTTATTGGCCTTGTTGTTATTGCCCTCTTTCTGCCATTGGGTTGCAAGAAAAAAACCGAAACTCCTGCAAACACCTCTCAGAACGACCAGACCGGAACCACAGAAGCGGACGCTGGTATGAGCGATGTAAACGATTACATAAACAACAAAATAGGCGGCGGCGCTAATGCCCGCGTGGCTGCAACTGCCGCTTATAACCTACCCTGCGGCATTATAAAGGTAGACTCTACTACCAGTGGCGCAATTACTACCTATAACCTGCATTATGGCGGGCAAACTCCCTGCGGCTACAAATACAAGAGCGGGCAAATATCCTTTGCCCTGGTAAGCGGCTCTTCTTTTAGCCAGCAAGGCGCAGTGGTTTCCATCACTTTTATCAGCTATACAGTAACGGTAGAGGCCACCGGCAGCGTTGTTATATTAAACGGAACCATTTACGACAAGAACATTACCGGCGGTTACCTATGGCAAGTGGTACTTGACGACGCTACCGTTAAACATCAGTTAAGAGGGCAGTTGGAAATAACTTACGCCAATGGAGCGGTGCGCCCTGTAAATTACTACCAGTTAAGAACCTGGTCTTCTACCGGCGGATGGCCAGGACTTAGCTTTAGCGTAGCGGGAGACACTGCTATTGGCGGCTATACCAGCGTAATGCAAACCGGAAATAGCTACGACAATAACTATGCCTATGTTACCAACGCCTCCACTCCGTTTTTGTGGAGCAATTGCGGTACTACTTATGCAGGCCCTTATGTGCTGGAGCAGGCCGAGGCTACCATGTATTTAACAGTTCCCGGCATATCTCCGGCTAATATAGATATACAGGGAGGTTACGACTGGAACTATGCGGTATCATCCTCAACGCCAGCTTTAACGCAGGATTGTAGCTCTAATGCTTATAAAATAACATTAAACGTAGGCTCTACCACGCAAACAAGTTACCAGTTGTATTAAAATAACCTTTAAAATAAATCAAAGCCTTCGCCAGCAAAGCGAGGGCTTTTTTGTTTATCTCTCTTAAAGGAATTGTCTATAAAAATCATTAAAAATTTAATTCATTAATAATCAGGCGATCTTTAAAACTTTTGCCCTGTTTATCGAAAACAATAACCTTTATACTAATTTTTTTAGCAAAATAAATTAAATTAGCCTTATGGAACTTACTTTGCTAAACCCAAAAACGGAAGAGCCCGCCTTTGGAACCCTATGCGGCGCCGTGGCCTGCGGCTTTCCTTCGCCTGCGCAGGATTATGTGGCCGAAGAACTGGATTTGAACCAACTGCTGCTTAAAAATAAGACTTCTACCTTTTTTGCCTGGGCAAAAGGGATGAGTATGAAAAACGCAGGCATAGACGAAGGCGACCTGCTTATTATAGACAAGGCCCTTAGGCCGCAAAATAACAGCATTGCCATTTGCATAATAGACGGCGAGTTTACCTGCAAGCGTATATCGCTCAGCGAGGATGGCAGGCTGTTCCTGGCGCCAGAAAATGCGGACTTTAAGCGCATAGAAGTAAAAGAAGGCCATAACTTTACCGTATGGGGAGTGGTAACAAGCTGGGTAAAATTTGCAGGCAGAAAATAATGCCCTATGGTAGCCCTGGTAGATTGCAACAGTTTCTACGCCTCCTGCGAGCGGGTATTTAAGCCTAGTCTTATTGGCAGGCCTGTTATAGTGCTTAGCAATAACGACGGCTGCGTAATAGCCCGCAGCCAGGAAGCCAAAGACCTGGGTGTAGAAATGGGCGAGCCCTACTATAAACGAATAGATTTTTACAAGCAAAACGGGATAGAAGCCTGCTCCTCTAACTACGAGCTGTACGCCGATATGTCTGACAGGGTAATGAGGACGCTGGCAACGTTTACTACCAACATAGAAATATACTCTATAGACGAAGCCTTTCTGGAGCTGGACGGCATTACAGACCTTAACCACTTTGCCCGCCAAATGAGGGAAGTAGTAACCCGCAACACCGGTATACCTGTGGGAGTGGGGGTAGGGCCAACCAAGGTACTTGCAAAAGCTGCCAATCGCCTGTCTAAAAAATATGGGGGAGTTTGTGCGCTGGACACGCCGGAGAAGATAGCTGAAACTCTTTTAGTCTTTCCGGTAGGGAACGTGTGGGGCATAGGCCATCAGTTAGGGAAAAAGCTAAACAAGCACAACATTTTCACCGCCGCCGAGCTTTGCCGCATGCCAGAAAGCTGGGTGCGTAAAACCATGTCGGTAGTGGGGTTGCGGGTTGTGCGCGAGCTAAAGGGGATTTCCTGCCTTAGTATAGAGGAGGTAAAGCTACGCAAGCAGGGGATATGCACCTCGCGGCAGTTTGGCAGGCCAGTGCGCGCGTTTGAGGAGATGCGGGAAGCGGTAACCAGCTATACTACCCGCCTTTGCGATAAGCTTCGCCAGGAAGGGGCTATTTGTAGTAAAATTACCGTATCTATACACACCAACCATCATAGCAATAGCCCGCAATACAATGCCTCCAGAACGATTACGCTGCCTTTGGCCGGGAATTCTCCCCTGGAGCTGGTAAAGCCCGCTATAAGGGCTCTTATGGCTATTTACAAAGAAGGCTACCTGTACAACAAAGCGGCCATATACGCCACCGGCATAACTTCAGAGAATGAACTGCAGGGCAACCTCTTCGACGCCGCCGAAAACAGGGAGAAACGTAAAGATGTAACCAAGGCGCTGGACAGGCTTAACCTGCGCCACGGCAAGGGAACGGTGTTTTTAGCCAGCGAAGGCAAAAAAGGCTGGAGCATGAAACGCGCTATGCTTTCCCCCTGCTATACCACAAAGTGGGACGACCTGATAAGGGTGAAGATAGGGTAGTGTGCCAATTGGCACAGCGCCGGTAACCCTATTAGAACAACTCTAAATTTACTAGTTATAAAAACGCCACAGGTTAGTTTGTGCTACCTAAAAAACTACTATTTACCAGATAATCTTACATTGCAAAAAAATTCTCTCTGTTATTTCCTGTTAATTTCTCTGGTATTTTTTTCGGTCATGTAAGGTTTTTGCCTGTTTGAAAAAGGCTGTGCCAACTGGCACAAATCTCCTGTTTTTCCTTAAAGGCAGAAGAGGGGTTACTACTATTTGGTTAATAAAGCAAATAGTTCCGGGCTAAATTTTAAGTTGGGTTTTGGAAATAATGTAGCATAAAAGTCAAAAGGTTAACCATAAAAGTTTAAAGAGATTTTGTGCCTCGGTTCGTGTCTCACGACCCGAAATCTCGTTGGTGAGACACCAACGAGGCATCAGAGTACTATTTTATATTCTTGCAGCGCGTCCCCGCCTGCAAGTTTTGTTGGCGAGACGCCAACAACGGGAGGAACGTCAGGACTGGTATTATTAATACTACTACTAATAAAAAACTACTACTAAAAACTCCCTGTCTTGATAAGGAGGGGGAAGGTGGGAGAAAGCTCGGCCCCCTTACAAGGGGAAATATAGGAGCCGTTTTTCTTTTAGTCCAAAAAAAGTTATTTTTACCTAAAATCAACAAGTTATGAGACATCTATTCTATCTGCTTACCCTAGTTCTGTTTACAAACTGTTCCACTATTTCTTACATTCCAAGGGTGGTGCTGGATGTTAGCCCACAGACCATTACTGCCAATGTGCAGGTAGATAAATTTGTAGACAACACTCCCGCCAAAGAAAAGAGAAAGCCGGTAGGTGGAGTTAACATAGCGGACAGCAGGGCTATGACTGGCGATTTGGCCCTGGAGCTCACCCAGGTCATTACGCAGGATTTAAAGAATAACGCCGTGTTCAGCAATGTGGGTAGAAAGGTACAAAACGCCGATTATATTATGAAGGGCGAGATAGTATCCTTTAAAGGGAAATACAAACCCACCGCCTTGTTCTGGATTACCCTTCCTGTTCATATTGTTACCCTGTGTTGCCTGCCCTTCCACAAGGAGGATGTTAATGTAGAATTAAAAGTTTCCGTGTATAAAAAAAGCGGGGAACTGGTAAAGACCTATTCTGCCCGGTCGTCCTTATTTCATTATTACTCGCTGTACTACAAAATTGAATACGCGCTACCTTCGGATGTTAACAGGTGTTTAAGTAAAGCCGTAGACGATATCAGAACTCAAATACTGGCAGATGCTGGTAAGTATTAAAGTGTTTGATAGTAAAAATCCCATACCTAAGGCTGGCGCGCGTTTGCAACGCGTGCCTATGTAAAAAGCTTTACTACGTTTTGCTCCACGGCCGCAGGGCCGCGTCCTGACAACGGCTCTGCCTTATTATCCGCACTACCTCTGCTGACCTGGCAGCTAATAAGAAGGAGCCTAACGTCAGGACTGATAGGGTTAAAAAAGTTTTTAATTTCCCCCTTATGCGGTTGGGCGTGCGGTTGTAAAGGGGGACAGGGGGATGGACACGTTTTTGTTTATTTCCTAAGCTGGCACGCGTTTGCAACGCGTGCCAAAACAACTATACTACTTACTATCTGTTCATTTTCTTTTGGTCGTACAAAAGAAAACGAACCAAAAGAAAAGTACGCCACGTCAGAAGACAATCATTCCGCGCCAGACGGCGCTTTCCCTCCGCACGGGCCTCATGGATTGTCCACGCCTGACGTGGACGGGGCCAACGCTCTGTTTAATAATACTACATTAAAAACTACTACTAAAAACTCCCCGCCTTTTTTGGGAGGGGGTAGGGGCATATTTTATTATTGTGATGGCGCGAGGCTCTGGCCTCGTGACTGGTAATTCCCCTGCCTCCTGGCAGGGGTAAGCCGGAGGCTTACTAATAGTAAACACGAGCGTGGACGCTCGCGCTATCTGGTTTGGTATTATTAGAAAGTCTAAGACTTTTATTTTCATTTACGTTCTAAGTCACCCTGCGGTAAGACTTAGAACAACTAGGGAATATTATTATTTATAAGTTTATCAGCTCCATATTTGTTGCTATTAATTGCCCATTTTTAGGGTTAGTAGTAACTTTATATGAAACAAATGTACCTTCTTTATCAAAAAGATTAATTCCTTTAGCAGAACTCGAGTGAAAGAAAATATCAAGTGGGTTTCTTTCTATAAAACCGTAAAAACTACCGTAACGACCTTTAATTATTTTCTTTATTTTACCTTTATATCTATAATTTGTATCATCAACTAGGTCAGTAGTAATTGTATTAACTTTTCTAATTCTACTCAGGAGCAAATCTGTGAATTCTTTAACGTCTTTTATTCGATATTGATCCTTTTTTAATTCTGTGATCCAATGTGTTCTGACTTCTTCAAATATTTCCCCAGCCCTTTTAAAATATTCTGTAGTTTTTTCATTGTCTTTTAACACTTTTAAAACTAGATGGCAATGCTCATCTATCATTTGCTCATTATTAATATCTGGACAACTTCCAGCAACAATTTCTCTAAAGATCATTAGCAAGTGTGTCCTGAAAGCGTATAGAGATCTCTTGTCTAATAAACTTTTTCTAAATAATGATTCAATTTTATAAAAAGCTAAACACGCAGTAAAGTAAGCTAATTTTGATTGGTACTCTTGGAATACAATATTAGAATACATTTCTAATAGTTTTGACTCATGTCTATGGGAAATGTGAGGTTCGTTTATAAACATTCCTATAAAAGACTGAATAATTAATCTCAAATTTATTTTTTGAAAATGATTAATAGACGGATTATGATCATATTGTTTTGAACGTCTTTCATAATAAAATTTCTCATATTCAGGAGAGAGAGCATTTATGAAATCTTCTAAATCTTTATGAAATTTCTTTGTAGCTTCAAATGCCTCGTCAAAAACAATATTTTGTCTATTGGTTCCACGAACTATTTGATTCGTAATCTCGGTATCTAGGGTTGAAATTAATTTCACTACAATTGAAGTTTTAGCTAATGCTTCATCATGTTCTGAATTATGAAAAATCACATGGCTGGTTTGGCAACCATTAACTATTTGTGGATTTTTTAAAGTAATTTGGCGATTACTTGGAATATATTTCTCGCAAACGATTGTAATACCATTATTTAGTAATGCAAATTTTTGAGGTTCTTCATTTATGGTTTTACTGATTTCAGAATTAATACTATTATCTCCTTGATAATCTCTAACATTGTCATCAAATAGTGATTTTCTTATTAAGCCATCGGGTGTTGTTAATAGTTTTTTAAGTTCACTGCCATAACATAAAAGTATACATGAGTTATCAACGCGTTCCACAGAAGTAAGAGGCATTGTATCAATTGAATTAATGACTACTTCAAAGTTATTTTCATTTGAATCAAGGATGGCCTTAAAATTTTCATGATCAATAAAATGTACTAATGGTTTTTTATAGATATTTAACGCCAAAATATCTTCTTGAAAAGTTTCTGCAAGTGCTTGTTGGTGCTTACTTCCATGCCATTTTCCCATTACTACATAGTAAAGTCTTACAGCAGGATTATCATCCCATTTGTAAACGACATTCTCACTAATCAGGTATTCCTTAATTTTAATTAATGCTTTTATTTTATCGTCTACAGGTTGTTTTTGACCCTCTGAAAGAAATTCTCTAACCCCGTCTGTAAAATTATTAAACTCTCCTTTATCAAAGTTGGATTTATATTTTGATTGAATAAATATGAACTCAATTAATATACGTGGAAATTTTTTTACTAAATCTTGAGCTTCTTCTATATTTCTAATAAATATACCATTGAGCTTTATTGCTATCCCATCAATTCCCATATCTTTCTCCCCACCTACATTCACTGCTTCAAATAGTTCATTATCACCATTAAATGCATCTGGTTGATGTGCTATTAAAATGGTATAATTAACAAATTGTTCAAAAGCTATACCATCTGGAATATTTGTAAGTTCCATTTTGTCACGGAATCTTTTGAATCTTGAATTAATAATTGGTTCTACATTCATAAAATAAGTGTTTTTGGGTTTGCTCAACTTTGTAAACTGAATCAACTCTTTCTCTAGTATCCTTCAAGCTAGCAAAAATGAATATTTATTACTTCTTAAAAAATAGCCCTTTGGGGTCATTTTTATATAAGTTCCCCACATTTCATTTCCGCCAAATTAGCCGTAACTTTGCAAACTGTTGTATGCGCGGGCTGCAAATGGCCCGCTGAGGATTAACCATAGAATAAAACCGGATTTTGAAAACCAAAGGAACCAAAAACAATAAAGTAAACATAATTACGCTGGGCTGCTCTAAAAACCTGGTGGATTCTGAAAATATACTTACCCAGTTAAGGGGCAACAGCATAGACGCCGTGCACGAGAGTAAAAAGGACGACGCCAGCATTGTAATCATTAACACCTGTGGGTTTATAGACAACGCCAAGCAGGAATCTATAGACACCATACTACGTTATGCAGACGCCAAAGAGAGCGGCGCCATAGATAAGCTGTACGTTACGGGCTGCCTGTCGCAACGGTACAAGGACGATTTGGAGCGGGAAATACCCCTGGTGGACGCTTTTTTTGGCACCAACGAACTGCCCGCCCTGCTAAAGAAATTTAAAGCCGACTACAAGCACGAACTGGTGGGCGAGCGGCTGGTTACCACCCCCTCGCACTTCGCTTATTTTAAGATTGCCGAGGGCTGCGACAGGCCCTGCTCGTTTTGCGCCATTCCGCTGATGCGGGGCAAACACGTATCGCGCCCTATGGAGGAGCTGGTTGCCGAGGCCAAAGCGTTGGTAAAGAAGGGGACGAAAGAGCTTATCCTGATCGCGCAGGACCTTACTTATTATGGGCTTGACATCTACGGCAAGCGCGACCTGGCCGACCTGCTTAAAAAGCTGTCGGACGTGGAGGGCCTGGAATGGATACGCCTGCAATACGCTTACCCATCCCAATTCCCTATGGACGCGCTGGACGTAATGGCGGAGCGGGAAAATATATGCAAGTACCTGGATATGCCCTTGCAGCACGCCTCTACAGACATGCTAAAGCTGATGCGTAGGGGCATTACCAAACACAGAACCATAGAGTTGTTGAATACGATCCGCGAGAAAGTACCGGGCATAGCCTTGCGTACCACGCTTATTGCGGGGCATCCGGGCGAGACGGAAAAGGATTTTGAAGAACTGTACGATTTTGTGGGCGAAATGAAGTTTGACCGCTTGGGGGTGTTTACCTATTCGCACGAAGACCAGACGCATTCGTACTCCATGGCGGACGATGTGCCTGCCGAGCTGAAGCAGGAGCGGGCAGACCGCATTATGGAGCTGCAGGAGGGTATATCGCTGGAACTGAATAAGAAAAAGGTAGGAAATACCTATAAAGTGCTGTTTGACCGAAAAGAAGGGGGCCATTTTGTGGGCCGTACGGAGTTTGACAGCCCGGAAGTGGACAACGAGGTATTGGTGGACGCCAAGGCCACATACATACGCACGGGTGATTTTGCGGTAGTTAAAATAACCGGGGCGTCGGAGTTTGACCTGCATGGGGAAGTGGTGAAGTAGATAACTGCTGAAGACTCTAAATAGATAAGACTACTTTAACTATCGGGGCCATACTTTTTAATTAAGCTTTTTCGCTCCACGGCCGCGGGGCCGCGTCCTGACAACGGCTCTGCTTCATAATCCGCACGGCCTCCACTGCTTCGCCCGAAGATTCTGAAAAGGAGCCTAACGTCAAGACTGGTATCATTAAAAAGTTGAAAATTTGCAGAGTACCCAATCCTTCTGAATTATAAACAATTTTTTTAACGCTTAATGAATCAAAATTTCTTAACGCAATTTCCTCAAGGGCCGATTTTTGGGTGAAATGAGATTTAAATATAGATTAACCCTTCGTTATTAAATATGTCCAATAGGAGCAATCTTACTTAGGGTTTGCCTGTTTTTATTTATCTTTCAGCCATGAAAGTTTCGAAGATTAGTTTACAGGAGACGCATTCTTTTTCATCCCTGTTTTTAAATTATATAGATCGTAACCCTGCCCTTACAGATTTTTACGGGCAGTTCCCCACGCCGGAAAATTTTGGCGCGCAGATGGCTGCCAAGTCGGCCTCGTTTACGGCGCCATCGCGCAAACAACTGGTAAAGGTTCTTACGGCGCAGTATTACAATTCGTCGGTAGCCGCCCCTGTTAAAGAGAATATATCATTACTTGCCAGGGACAATACCTTTACCGTAACCACGGGCCATCAGTTGTGCCTGTTTACCGGCCCGCTGTATTTTATTTATAAGATAGTAACGGTAATACGCCTGGCGCAGGAGCTGAAGCATAAGTATCCGGATAGTAACTTTGTGCCCGTGTACTGGATGCACGCCGAAGACCACGACTTCGCAGAGATAAACCACTTTACCTTATTCGGCAAAACCTATACCTGGCACACCGACCAAAAGGGCGCCACAGGGCGGATAGAAACCAAAGGCATGGAGGAACTGTTTGCCTCGCTGCCCGAAAAACTTCCGCTGATGGAAAAGGCGTACAGCCACGCCACACTTGCAGAGGCCACTCGCTATTTGGTAAACGAACTGTTTGGTAGTTATGGGCTACTAATACTTAGCGGGGACGATGCGGAACTGAAAAAGGAATTTGCGCCTTACATAAAAGACGAACTGCTGCACAATAAATCGCACGAACTAGTAACGAAGAAAAGCGAAGAACTGGAAGCAAAAGGTTTTGAACCTGCCATTACTGCCCGCGAGCTGAATATGTTTTACCTGGACAATGGAATAAGAGAACGGATAGTACGGGAGGGAGATCATTACAAGGTGATAAATACCAACCTGTCGTTTTCGGAAAACCAGTTGTTAGAACTGTGCGATAAGTCGCCAGAGTTGTTTAGCCCCAATGTGATAACTCGTCCGCTGTATCAGGAAGTAGTATTGCCCAACCTGGCCTATATTGGCGGACCCTCAGAGGTGGCCTATTGGTTGCAATTGAAAGGATTTTTTGATTACCATAAGATACCCTTCCCCGTACTAATGCCACGCAACTTTGCAATGGTGTTACCTTCTAATTTGGAGAGAAAGCTAGTCAAATTAGAAACAGACGTGAAGGAGCTGTTTTACGATGACGATAAGATTCGCAAGCGTTATGTAGAAAACAAAAATACGGGAGAGGTGGACTTTACGGAAGAGCAGCAACTATTAGATAAGGCATTTGAACTGCTGCGCAAAAAGGCCGAAGCTGCTGATAAAACTTTGGAAGGTATGGCCCTGGCAGAAAAACAGAAGGTAGTAAAAATAGCAGAAGGAGTGGAGAAACGCATAACAAAAGCGGTAGAGACCAAATTTAAAACGGACATAGAGCAGTTACAGGGCTTACGCGCCAAGCTATTCCCCGGCGGGGACTTGCAGGAACGGGTAGATAATTTTTTGAACTTTTATATTAACGACAGCGCTTTTATAGACAAGCTGCTACAGAGCTTTGACCCTTTTGATTATCGCTTTACTGTGTTGACCGATGAAAAAAGCTGAGGCCCGCAAACTTTTTCTAAAGAAAAGAGAACAAGAGAGTATGGCTTCCATAGAAGAAAAGAGCAGGGCTGTGGCCGAGGTATTTTTTGATAACTTTCCGCTTACTACTATACATACCGTTCATGTGTTCTTACCTATATTGCACAAAAAGGAACTGGATACGAGTTTTATTATTAACCGCTTACAGAAAGAGCATGCTGTTACTATAGTAATACCCAAAACTAATTTTGAAGATGGTACCTTGCAGTGCATACTATTTGATGAAGCTACTACCATAAAGGATAATAAATGGGGTATACCGGAACCGGAAGAAGGGGAGATGGTAGCGGAAGATACCATTGATATGGTATTAATACCATTACTAGCTTATGATAAACAAGGCAACAGGGTAGGCTATGGAAAAGGTTTTTACGACCGATTGCTTACTACCTGTAGAACGAATGTTTTAAAGGTTGGCCTCTCTTTTTACGAGCCTGTGGATGAGATAGAAGACGTAAACGAATTTGACATACCCCTGGACTTTTGCGTGACCGACAAGAGGGTGTATGAATTTGGGAAACGATAGAAGACTTTTTGGCATTATGTTTGTTCTAATATTTAACAATTTATTAACATTGCATATTTAATATTGTTTTCTCAGTTTCTTATTTTTATAACAGCAACTTATATATACCACCATGAAAAAAATATCTACTTTACTCATTTTCTTATCGTTAGCTCTATTTTCACAAACTGTCCAGGCGCAAGCTTATACTATTGGAAATCCAATAATAGGCGATACGCTTTATGAAGAAGCCTATGAAGGGTATTTAACAGCAGGGAAAACTTACTATGTGGCCGGAAATGTTACTATTAATGCGTCAGATACACTTATTGTTGAACAGGGTGTAAAACTATATTTATTGGGTAATTACGGTTTTATTGTAAAAGGTAGCCTTATTTCTTTGGGCACCCAGGCAAATCCGGTATGGTTTACAGTGCAGGACATTACCAAAGAGGATAATATAAGTACTGATCCACTAACTGACCCCGCTTACCAGGGACATTGGTTGGGATTTCAGTGCGATACCAGTTTCACTCACCTGATCTTTAAATGGACTCATATTGAGTACGCAGGAGGCCTTTTAGGAACAGCTCCTGTTACAGGTTTAAGAAATGGCTCCCAATCATGGCCCATCTTCACAAATAATCCTAATGGAATATTTGTTATGGAGGATTCCTGGTTATATGGTAGCAATGATGATGCTATGCGGATAAGTGGCGGCAAAATTCATATTATGAGAAATACCTTTGAAAAATTAGGCCTTGATGGAGCTGATTGTATAAATATGAAGTCAGGCACAGTAGGCAATGTAGCTTACAATCTTGTTATAGGCTCTGCTACCAATGGAATAAAGGCATCCCAAAGTGGTAGTAATAATCCTCAAACGGATGTAGTTATTTATAATAATACCATATTGAACAGCGGATACAGGCAAGAAGAACTGGGCCGGGGAGGTTCTATTGATTATGAAGACCAGGCGGAAGGGCTTGCCTATAATAACATGATTGTAGACTGTAAATATGGATTAAGAATAGTAGGTGTTACTACATCTTATGAGGGAAATTCATTAATAGCAGCCGACACGGCTAATATACATTATGGCAATACCTTAACGTATTGCGATTCTGCAGATCAGGCGCAACAAATTTATCCTATAGGTCTTTATACCAAACCACAGCCTACCGATATTCCCAATCCAAGTCTTTT
>Ga0302300_1001245_pt1 | contig 14930 bp, 6 predicted proteins | sample III_Palsa_E1_1_FD_198756 | JGI IMG/M metagenome (GOLD analysis project Ga0302300, IMG submission 198756) | Peat permafrost microbial communities from Stordalen Mire near Abisko, Sweden - III_Palsa_E1_1 | ecosystem: Environmental > Terrestrial > Soil > Palsa > Peat permafrost | place: Sweden... | reverse complement strand
TATATAACCTCTCTCGTTCTCTCTTTCCTTTTGGGTATGTTAACAAGTATAAAAATACTGTTAACATAGTTAAATATTGTAGGTGTTAAACTTTTTTATGTTTACATGAATAAGTATATATTAACAACTACAATATTTAACTATGATCTGTTATATCAAAGACATGACATATTAATGTGATTGTATTAGTATATGATATACTAATGTATGTATATGTTATTGGTAACAACAATTATTGTAATATTTAATATATCTTTATCTTCACAACATGGTGTTTTGAAGTTATGATAGGGTGGACACAACTTTGTATAGTTTGTGATTGTACTTATTTCGTATAACAAGATTACGATAATCTTGGTTTTTTGGTGTTTGGTTGTTGTAAATATGGTAGAGAAGGATGAAGAGGGAAGAGGGAAGAGGGAAGATGGAAGATGGAAGATGGAAGATGGAAGAAAGGGAGTGGACGTGATAGACGTTACCACAAGTTATGAAGTGGGTTAATATTTGTTAACCTGTGTATGCGTGTGTATTATCCTAGGTAACATGTGGAATGTTTGGCTTGTCCTGTGGACACGAATTTTTGTTTGAACTCGTTCAATGTTGAGGTGGACATATCGTTGTGACCGATGATGGCTTGGTGCAGCTGGTTACAACCAAAAATAGACTCATGTACGTGGGTTAATTTATTGTTTATACATGCTAGTCTGTATAAGAGAGGAGGGAAGTCATCAATGTGTGTTAGGTTATTATTGTTACAACTAAGAGATTGTAATTTGGATGATAATGGAGGTAATTGGGTTAATTTGTTATTATCACACATGAACATTTCTAGGTTATATGGTAAGTGGTCAAATACTGTAATATTGTTGTACTCACAGTAAAAGTTAATTAGGTTGGTGGGTAATAAACCAATACGACTAATATTACAGTAACCACAACTCAACCATTCAATGGTGGTTGGTAAGTTATTAAGTTGCTTTATGGCATAACAATTTTGACACATCAACGTGATTAATCCTTCAGGTAACACATTATCAAGACTTTTCAGTTTAATACAATAGTTACAATGTAACACTTCTAAGCCTAATGGTAATGGCACATCAATAGATTTAAGTTGTCCATTGTAACCAATCTTTAGAATTTTAAGGTTAATTGGTAATTGTGTTATACTGTTAAGTTTATTACGTTCACAGTTCAATTCCACTATACTATCAGGTAGACCATTTAATTTTTTAATGTTATTACGCTGACAATGTAATTTAGTTAACTTGTCACCTAATGTACCCTGTGGCCCAAAACCAGTTAGTTTGTTGTAGTCACAATACAATGTTGTTAGGGAACGGGGCAGGTACTGTTTGAACTTTTTAATCTTGTTGCATGAACAGTCTAGCATTACAAGTGATGTTGGTAGTTTACCTAAATCTGTGATGTGGTTGTGACTACAATCCAAGTACTCAAGACCACAAGGTAAACCGGTAATGGTTTTTATAGTTCCTTTGCCAAACACCAATTTCTTAACATTTACACATTCTGGTAACCAATCTGGTAACTTGGTAAGGTTAAAGTTGTCAAAATTTATGTCTGTGACCGATAATACATCATCTGGTCTTTCAAGTGATCTGTAACACACCATGATACGTTTTTAACAACTATAAACCATAGTTCCATAATTAGTGTGTTTAGTTCATTTTTACCATGAGTATCTCCTCCTCCCCTCTCACTCCCTATAAATATGTAATAATATAAATATGGTTTAAACATGTGCATCACTATGATACCTGCATAACAATATATACATTAACACATTACCAAAATAACATTTAATGGTATCATTGTAATAAATAATCCTTGATAGAGAGAAGAAGAAGAGAGAGAAGAAGAAGAGAGAGAAGGAAGAGAGAAGGAAGACAGAGAGATAGAGTATATACTACGCGCAATATTGTTAACCACTATATAATAGGCAACTTATTTTGGTTTGTAATGTGTATTTGTTATACACAAATAATTATAAGAAGATAGAACGAAGAAGAGAAGAAATAAAATGGTAAAGAGTAGATGGAAGATTAGTATCTCACGGAATTATTATCATTACACCATGTGTTATGTTGTAACACAAACACATTAACATACTATACATATTACCATTTATTTTTCTACTCCGAGTAGAAAAGTTTAACAACACTAAATATTCTATATCATGTGAATAGATTAATGTAAAAATATTATGTTACTCCATATAACAATATAAATATTGTACCATGTTATTAACAAACATAATGTTTTTACTACTACATTTTTTTAACATGGTATTTTAAATCTATCCACTCTAATATACAACATTGTTACTATTACAAGTATACAATATTGTATACTTGTAATATTTTTTTGTATGAGTATTAAAATCACAACAAATATTATACGATTAGGCAATCATTGTAGAGTGTAGTATTGGTAGTAATTTGTTCATTTAGATATTGCAACGTAATCACAGCCATAATGGGAAAGATACAAGTAATTATATTAAGATGTATTTGTAACAATATATTTACGTGATAATAGTAATATTAGTCACCATGAATAATCTTATGTTTATTTTATATAGGTTTACACAGGAGTTAACATATTTACCAATATATACAAAACATGGTTAAATTAATTTTTTGTATATATGTTGATATAAAAACTTTAGGTGTGAGTAGATATTACTACTACTAATAATATTAGTAGTTATAATAATACATGTATGTTATGATATACCAAAACATACTAGATATAGTTATTATGTTAGATAACACAAGATATAATATGTTATAATATGTAATATAGTTAATATAATAATGGGGAGGAGGGTATATAAGAATATTTAATTATTGTTATGGTAATGTAATACTTGTAATAGTTTTAGGTATACAAATGTATAGTAATACTATTGTTATTAACAATAACTTATATGTTAGTTATATAATATAACTAAATTGGGTACTAAAATAAAATATAGGTTATACTATATACACTAGAATATATAGGTAATGTTTATACATGTTATTTATAATAAAATAATGTTACATAACCTTACATTACACACTGTGTGTAATGAAACTTTTAAATGTTGTACTATTTTTTTGAAGTTCGCAAACCAAAAATTTTATGTCTCATGCTTCTGATTTTCCAAAAATCTTTGTTAAAAAATTATCTAGCCTTTTGTGAGACTTAGTCTCACAAGAAGCCCGCTTTTTCGCTTCGCTTATCGCTTGTCTGTGACAAAAACATATCCATGTAACACTAACTGTGGAGTAGCATACTTGATACATTTTTTGTAATATTTATTGATTGTTGTGTACTATGTATTTTGTTAATAACATTTTGTTAATAACATATACTGTTATATACTGTTGTTAACATTAGTATAATTACATACCCAATTTCTATTCTTTTTCCCTTCCTTTTTTCTTTTCCCGATATTCTTTTCCTCATCTCTACTTTCCACTATCTCTCCATTTCCACTATCTCTTCTTCTTCATTAAATCTACATGTGTTTGATAATTAAGAATTATAAGTATTATTACCTTTACAGATTTGGTAGTAAGTATCCATATTGTTTTGAACAAACTGTTTCTCGTCAGTGACAAGGTCAGATGGTAAATTTTCCCTACTTGCTAAGCGACTATTAAAATCATCCACTTGAGATAGGAATGTTTGACATGATTTAATTTTATCCTGGATAGATAATATTTTGGTGGTACCAGATATAAAAGCGGATATGGTTGATAACACAGTTAACGTAACTTTGATCGTATCGGAATTATTGTTATTTGAATAGTTAATTACACTAACAAGTGTTGTTACTGATGATACTAAAAATACCGACAAATTTGTGTATGACATTATTCTCTCATAATATATAAGATTTTGTTTACAATCAAATAACATCTTGTCTGTTGTACGTTTCCAATGAGCAATGGTGTGTTGGTAACTATCATCCTTACCACTATCATTAACATTAACACTATTACTATTACTATTAATATTTGTGTTAACAACGTGATTATTATTGTTAGCAACATCAATAACATTAATAATGTTTTCACCAGATGATGGTTGAACAGGTAATGGTTGAACAGGTAATGGTTGTTGAAAATGTGTTAGATAATAAAACAATGTTTTTATACTACTAACTGGTGTATTATTAACGTCATTGGGAACGTTTTCCATACTCATAATACTGTCATCAGTTAGATTAACATCTAGATTATCATTAAGTGTAATGTTAGTCATTTATATTCTTTCCCCTTTAATATGTAATAATTATTGTAAATAATTATTATGTGTAATATTAATACCATTAATGAACATAAAATCAATAGTGGTATTTTTAATATTTGTCTCATTCATCCTCTCGTTGTAATTACAAACAATACTATCACTACAATATACCTCCGTTCTTAAATTTCATTATTTAATAATAATAATAACTAGGTTATTATTTATATGTATTTGCTTTACTTTTAATATGTAATATTAATATAAAAACTATATAATATAGTTTTATCAATCTAATTTTATATTTGGATTGTAGTTATGTTAACATGTAACTATTATTTATCATGTTGTTTATTTGTATATGTTTGTAAGATGCATACATGTTTAATTGTTATATTGAGTACAACAATTAAACATGTATGCATCTTACAAACACAAAAATTACAGAAGTAGTGAAAGATGGTAGAAATTGGAATTGGAAATAGGGTATTCGTATTTAAAATACCTTGATACAAATTATGTTTATATTAAAAAACCAGATTGGTATATTTTAACATTTAGTGTCATGACATGAATCTAAATGTTAAAATATAAGTTCATGACACTTATAATTACATCATCATCATATAAAGTATAGTCTCATGGTATTCATGCAGGCGCAACTAACTACGAATATTATGTAATTAAACATAATAATCATATGATGAAATAATTAACACGTAAAGATTTAACATTAATTAATTTAATTTGGTAATTATGGTATTATGTTGTAACATATATTGTAATAATAAAAGATTCAATTGATATTTTGTGACTTTCCAGAAAGGTTAATAAATGTATAATTTAATGCATAATTAACATATATACATTTTACCATCAAACAAAATAGTGTAAATATTAACAAGTATATAATTTTGTCAAAAATTTTAAAGTCAACAAAATATTATAAAATGTCTTTTCCTGACATTACCAAGTTTGTAAAATTACAACAATTTTATAATATTTCGTTGACTTTAAGATTTTTGACGAAATAACTTCCGGCGTGAAAAATATTACTATTCTACATTACAAACATATAAAATACCCAGTTTATAATATTAATATTATAATAGTAATGTTGTATGTTAACTTAATTAACATACATATTAAACTTATATTTATTGTTATTTATAGATAATAAACCTCAACGTATTTTCATACATTATTGTTGATGTTATAATATAATATTACATAAAATTTGTGTTTGTATTAATTACATAATTTTTATGTAATATTATATTAATATCTGTATGTATACAAAAATACATTGAAATTAAAAAGAAAGAGAAAGAGAAAGAAATAAAAACAAGAAGAATGTAGATAATATATAATTAAATTATTACTTTTATATTTAATATCAGGTAAATATTTTTGTAGCAGTGGTTGCACCAAACATATACTAAATCATATGAGAATGTGTGTTTGGTTGAATATATATATATGAGTGAGGAAGAAGAGAGGAGGAGAGAGAAGAGAAGAGAGGAGATATAGGTAAACAGAAATGACCTATATTTATGTTATTAGAGTATTAAACATTGACAATTACATAAAGTTCGTGTAATTAATAATCCACAGTTATCATGTAATTATTAGTGATAACATATTTAAATATATTATAATATAATTGTATAATATAATTGTATAATTACATAAGATTTGCGTAATTAATACACCACAGTAATAATGTAACTATCAATAGTAATGACCATGTTTATTACCAGACTAATTATTGTATTGATACATAATTATTGTGAATTACTAATTATACAAATTTTATGTATATATTCTCCCTCTCTCTCTCTCTTCCCCTAATATTTATTTACAGTAATAATATAACTATATTACTTTTATTAATACCGTGATATTACCCATGTAAATTTAGTAGAATATTAACAATATACTATATATTGTTAAAAATATAAATAACTTTATTTTTTGCACAATGAAAGTAAGTAATAATTATACTATTCATTCTTTCACATTATTCTCTTACATTTTTCTTATTTTATTACACAATATAATATACAATATATTATATTTAATTTGTATGGTATAAGAAAGACAAGATAAAATAAAATAGTATCTCTATTATCTATTATCTATTATCTATTATGAATTATACTTATACATTGTTATGTTAACTTATTAATATTCTATATATCTAAATTATTATACCTTATGTTAATTATTATTGTTATTTAATGTAAATAACAATAATAACAATAATAATTAACATAAGGTATAAGTTATACAATAATTATAATCTACTACTATATTATTTATAATATATTTAAACAGTAATTAACATAAAGTAAACAATATATCTTTCATACATAATTAAATTATTAGTATTATTAGTATTATTACTTACAATAAGTAATATCAAACTGTATATATTTATAATACATAGAGATATTGGATTAACATATATTATATTTTATAATATAAAAATAAAGATTGGTCAACAGATATAATATCTATGTGTGTGTTGAATATTATATTTTGACAGAATTTTTGTTTCATGTCAAAAATTGGCAAATTTTTTGTCACGAACTTTATGTCAAAAAAATTTTAAACAAATTTTAAAAATCCTGTCACCATATTCATGATCATAGATGCGTTCAGCACAGTTAATGTACTCAGAAACAGTATTTTTATTAAAAACTTTATATACTTTTAAGCGTAATAATGTTCACATATTCACAGTATTTTAATTATTATAACATACATAGGTGCCAATACCAAAATCATACAATGTTTGTGTATTCAAGAATTAACAACAAATAATATTATTTTAATATTTTAAATCGTTTAAGATTTTTTGACAGAAATGTTTGTTGGTACAATATTGTTTACCCATCTGTGGATATGATAACAGAGGAGAAGAAAGAAGAGGAGAAGGAAGAGGAGGAGGAAAAAGAGTGGGTGGTAGGGAAAGAGAGAGAGGGATAACAAACAGAATTAATAAACGATTGTTATTCGAAAGTATATTTATGTTATTCATATAGTATTTGTGGATTACTAGTTGGGTCAGCCATTTCTCTTTCAATATGTAATTTGTTATAAGAGTTAGCAAAAAAGATTTAATCTTGCAAACCGAAGGTATATATATATATACTCGCAGAGAAATGGTTTTGCCAAAATAGCTTACATAAATTTTATGTAATTAACAATAGTTTTTAGTATTTATAATACCAAACATTATATGTTATTGTACTTTATATTACATTGTAACAATTACATAATTACCATGAAATTTGATTATATGAGATTTATGTAATTATTCCTAGCATAACCTAATATTTTTTCTACTATGCTTAACATGTTGACTAGATTATATTTTATATTACTGTTTATTGTTTATATAAGTTTAATAGTACATTATCATATTATCATCTCTCTCTTCCATATTTTTAATATTTCTATCTATTTTATTATACAAAATAATATTTGTTAAACTTATAATATATACTATATTATAAATATTATACTATATTTTAAATTGTATAAGAAGAACAAGATAAAATACATATTGTAATACCCTATTATGTATTCTAATACACATTTTATATTATATAAATATACTATGTACCCAAAAACTATTAAAACAATATACTTTATATTGTTTAATGTATTATTTATATATTTAATTTATAACTAACATAATATATAACAATTATATATTTATATATTTATATGTTTAAACAATAATTAGTATAAAGCGTGTATATTATAATAAACAATATATACGTATTGCAGTATACATATACAATTATATTATTGTTAATGTTGTTAATGTTATTATTATTATTGTTATTATTATTACTTACGATAAGTAATATTAAATTTTAAATTGTTATACATAATATATAATTAATGTGTTTAATGCATACTACATTTTTTATTAAAAATAAAGATTGGTTGACAATTACAACATTCATATATATGACGAATATCATAAATTGCAGGTAATTTTTTGTCTCGTCAAATTTTCACGGATTTTTTGGCGCGAACTTCATGTCAAAAAATTTTAAACAAATTTTAAAAATCCTGTCACCATATTCACGATCATAGGTACATATAGTGCAGTTAATGTTTGACGAATATTATTTTTACTGTAAAAAATAATACTTTTATTTACATGTTAATATCCATGTGCTGATACAGTCAATAAATTATATAATATTTGTGTGAACCAAAAGGGTATACTTAATGATAAAAGAACTGAGACAAGTTCAACACTAAAACATCTAATCCAAAACTTACTTTCAATTTGGTTGACAATTATATAACAATTGCAGTGATAAGCATTAGGACACTATCAGCAAATATTATGTGACATTCAATACCATATATGGTATTGATAGAGTATGTGTATCTATGAGTGGGAAGAGAGAGAGGGAGTGGGAGTGGGAGTAATAGATTAAAAGACAGATGAGAATATATTTATGTTGAATATAAACGAATAAATATTTTGTTAAAAAATCTTAAACGAATTTAAACATCAAAATAATATTGTATAATATAGTATTTTTTAATTGAATTATGTTTTAATAATACTATATTAATATTTTAAATCGTTTAAGATTTTTAACAAAATAATTGTCGGAATATTATGTTTGTGTTTTACAAACAATTGTAGAAGAGAATAGGGTAGAGAGGGAGAGAGTGAGGAAGAAAGAACTAATAGAACATATGGGAGGGGAAGGGGGGGGGAATAACAATATTAATATATTCTTACATCACACATTTCTCTCTCTCTCTTTAATAGTTACATTATATTTGTGGATAGTTAATTACACAAATATCATGTAATTAACATTAATTTATTTCATAATGTTCATAACTCTTATCTTATTACTTATATGAATACTTTACCATATAATTTATTTATTGATGGTAGAGAATATTAAATAAAGAAGAGATGGATTGATATTATGTTTTTATTTACTACTGATCAGTATAATAGATTATTGTTTATATAATTCATACGAACAAATACAAAAATATACACAAATAAGTATTACAAAATTGTTAATATAAGTGTTGGGTTCGCAGACACAAACAATTATTGCAATTCTTTGACATCTGTAACTTTATTAGTGTGTAACCTAATATTATAAAATTATAATATTAGGTGTTAATAACAATATATAAAAAGTTGGTAGTTATATTAATTATTGTAATTATTAAATGAGGAGGTGTTGGTTGTGTGGGATTGGTTGTGTGGGAGGGGAAGGGAGAGGGGTGGAAGATGATAGATGTGTAGAGTAGATATGATTAACAATTAAATTCATATTCTACATGGGTAAAAGTAAATAAATATAAAGCTGTGAGCTGCGAACCTCTTTCGTCACTGAGATAAACAAAAGAATTAATACAAACTTGTGCAAATTTTTGTATGTTACGTAGTAACAATGTAATATACTATATATATATATATATATTAAAAACAATAATAATATCATACATATATTGTATTTACACAATAATTATTTGTACATGGTAACAATATATAGTAATTAAATTACCATTATTATCATATCAGTATGAGCACAAATTTATGTAATAATACTTGTATTAAGTGAGGGCAATGAAGGAGAAAAAGAGTATTCGTGAGGGAAGGAGGAGGGAGGGAAAGGGTGGAGGAAGTAGATCAGGAAAGTCAAGGAAATTTTGACGTTCTCGGAATATAATCTATCCAATTATATTGTTTAATGAGTATAAAGAGACTTTATACTAAAAGTATTGAATACACTATATTGTATAGTGAAGTATTATTTACATCTAAATTTACAGGTAAAATATGGTTTGACATATTTTCTTTTTCATACCAAAAATATGTCAAACCATATTTTACCTGTACTTTTAAAGTAACATATACTATAAAGTTATAATCATTAATAAGTATAAAAATATTTTTATACTAAATAACATATTAAATACACTATACGATATAGTGTTATATTGGTTATATTTAATTTTACAGCTGTTTGTATTTTAGTTTAACATGTTTTCGTATCTCCAAGATACGAAAACATGTTAAACTAATATTGTGTTAATAAACAATATTATTAAGTATATTACTAACTTTATAACTACATAAAGTTAGTAATATATGTTAATATGTAATATTATGTACCTTTAATATTTTATACATACTAATATAAATTACAAGATTATAATGGTAAGTTTTCTTAGCGTATATTATCTCATAGTTATTTCAATAGGATAGTTGTCAGTCGAAAGCAACCTTAGGTTCACCGAAGATAATCTACTCCCAAGTCAGTGAAGACATAAACAATTTATTCATAACTACCATATGTTTATATTAGTATAACTGTCTAAGTGTTACTCTATTGTACAAATACTAGTATAACTACAATGTGCCCGTAGTGAGTTTTGCCTATATGGATTTATGTAGTTTGTACGTGTATAGAACACTACTCTTGTTGCAACCAATATTTAGTAAAACGAAACTAACTTACATTGAATATAAACACGATTACAGAATATTTGTGGTGAGTTGCTTACACAAATATTCTGTAATTACAAAAGTTTCAACATAAGTGAATACATAAAACATTTGGTAATGGTACTAACACCCTCTCTCCCTCTCTTTCTCTCCAACACCATCTCTCCCTCCCCACTCCCCCACTCCAGGACTGGTTAATTATATAAGCGAAGGTTGCTGTCTGTGATACTAAATCTCACAAAAAGACTAAATCTGTGTAATTAACCATTGACAATAATTATATAAATATTTTATTGTTAATGATGAGACAATCTCGTTATATTGGATATATTATTATAGTAAGTAATACCATTACATTCCAATGTTTTATTATTGTTAATAACATCCATAACTAGTACAAAGTTATGGATGTTATTAACAACAGCAAGAAAAAAGTTTGTAGTTATAGTTGATGCTTATTTACCTTTATATGTTTAGCATAGACAATATTACCACTTTAGTATAAAAAGATTTTATACTTATTACGTATTATAGTATGGGTATGTTCTTACTTTAATTTTACAGGTAAAATTTGGTTTGACATATTTTTTGGTTTAGGTAAAAATATGTCAAACCAAATTTTACCTGTAAAAGTAGAGGTAACATATATAATACTATACCGTATAGTATATTCAATACGTCATTTTGGTATAAAATTTTTTTATATTCACTACATATTATATCCACATTATGTTACTTTAAAATTACAGGTAAAATTCGCTTTGACATATTTTTTACCTAAACCAAAAAATATGTCGAAGCGAAGCTAGCCTGCGGAAAACCAAAATAATATATAACCTGTAATTATACAGGTACTTAATATCCCACTATACAATATCATGTACTTAATATTTTATTTTATTTTATGTATAGTTACTATACATATAAAATTATACTAATCGTGCAATACAACAAATACATATACTAGTCTCATATTATTATTATAATTTATACTTCGTGGTAATGATAGTAATAGTAATAGTATATCATATACTATTAATTATAATTGATGATGGTTATATTCAACCTCTATGTTCTTATTTCAACCTCTATGTTCTTATTTCAATCTCTATGTTCTTATTTCAACCAAGATGTATATTATATTATCTTGTTGTATGGAGTTAAAATTTTAATATATTTATAATATAGTAATATAACAATTGTTATGTTAAATAATATTTTTAACGTTACAATGTTGTAATGATATATTTATCTATGTGGCAATACCACAATATCATTACAATTATTTAATTATACTAGTATAATTACATAAAATACGTGATTCCAACCAACCACAACCATTATGTAATTATACTAGTATATATTTTTGTATTTGGAGTATTTTTGGTAGTAGTCAAATTAAGAATGTACTATGTTGACACCAGTGAACATTACAATTATTAATATGTTGTACATATTAATTACAATTATGTTTATGATATATTACATAATATTTTGTTGCCAGTTCCGTTTAGATTGGCTTACCTTCTGTTTACCGAAGATCAGCTGTGCGTTACACTGATTTTATGTAATTGCATTAAGTTATGTTTGAGATGGGATAACATTAATCAAACCAACAGTAGTATGTGTGGGTGTCAATATGTTATATTATAGTAACATAGTTGTGGAGTAAAATTATATCAATTTACATAGTGCAATATTGTGTTACAAATATAACACTGTTGTATGTTTAATTATACCTATTACAGATCATTGTAAACATATTTGTATCTCTTTATTTTTTTACTGCATGACAATAAAAAGATACATTTAACCTATATACACAATACAAATACACTCATTTGTTAACAACAGTAGTAAATTACATACAATATGTAATTCTATATCTTCTTGTGTGTTTGTTATTTAAGTATAACTCATGACAATAAACTATATTGTCTTAGCATACAATTTATGTTTACAACAGTAAACAATACTTTCATATCTAGTAATTATATATTTCAAAATATATATAATCGGATACAAAACCAAATAATAATACATATATGTTTTTAATATTTATTAGTAGATGATAGAATATAAAAATTATATCGTCTACCAACCAGTATTAAAAATGTTGTAATATGTGTATGTATTTTGAGATACAAATTATATTATTAAAAAATAGAGGAAAAGAGAGAAGGGAAAAAGGAAAGAAAGAACATTTGGATGGATTCTTATCATACAAATATTATTCACATTGAAAACCAGAAAAACGTAAGTAGTATTACACTTCTTTGAGAAGTGATAGTTGTTGTAATTAATCATTGTAATTAATTATTGCGTTGGAAGGAAATAAATTAATAGCAAATTCAAGAAGATATATGAAACGAAGTTAAACTAAAAGTATCAAGTAATACATATTTTGGCGATATTGTTAAACTTAACATTACTTAAAAATATATTGTTAGGACAAAAAACATAAAGATTGCAATTTAACAACATATTTTTAATTAATGTTAAAGTTTAACAACATCACCAAAAATATCTGTTGACATATTTTTCATACAAACTAACTTTGTATGGAATATATACGTATTTGTACTTTACACTTTCAATAATTGTTATACTTATCTAACATGTAGTAGTAATAAACACTGTTCTGTTTGGATTAACTATGATGTGGTAACATATTCTTGTTATTTATATTTTTAATGTTAACAGGTCAAGAAGTAAAGAATTTAAGGAGTAAAGGATTCAAGGAGTTGAGAGGTGAGGAATAATTATAATAAATATCCAAACCAATGATGTTTATTTAAACTTGTAGTAATTATTATTTATATTATTATAGATAATCATTTGTATATGATATAAATACATAATCTTTGTGGATGGTTACCTACACAGATATTATGTAATAATTATGTAGTAGTATTAGAATTATTACATAATATCTGTGTAGGCAACCATCCACAAAGATTATGTTATAACACATGTATGTATATACATATTATTTAATTACACTAACACTATTTACTCAAAAATCAAATGAAGAAAAGAAAGAAATATGGTACTTGTATAATTCCGAATAAACAAAATAGTGTATAGTACACTATTATATTAAGTATTATAATATGAGTTAAAATAATTTTAATTAATAACTTGTTATATATGTTTGATACAATTACATATAAGGTGTGTATATGTCAAACATATATAATAAGTTATTAATTAAAATAATAACAATATACTTTACATGTGTTAATAACAATTATATACCATATACTATATATCATATACTCACTCTTTTGTTTTGTTATACATAGTAATATTATTAAACTGTATCATACAACATAATACATGTGGTTATTTAAACAATTATATAGTTGTTTAGTAGATAAAGGTATGTTAGTTTAACTAGAATACAATTATATCTTATTACATATTATTATAATAATAATTTATATGTTAAACATTATTTATTATTTATTTTTACATTATGGTAATGTAAATATATTTATTATTGGATAAACAATATTTTGTACAATATGTATTTTGTATAGTCTACATGATAATTGTGGATGATTGATCTACACAAATTTTATGTAATCTCATCATATAAAACATATGTACATATTTATAGTATCATAGTAAAATAAAATAGTAACCAAATTACTATCTTTTCATGTTGATAACAATTTATGTTAAATATATAACGTCATGTATGACAAACAAACAAGAAAATAAATAAACAAACTATAAGTTACTACAATCTTATCGTAAAAAAATATAAAACATATTTATATTATTAATTACACTATTTATATAGTAGATGGTAACATAATGTTTGTGGTACAAATTGCTTACACATGTATTATGTTATATCTTATGTTGTACATACATATACATGTAGATATGTGGTGTTAAAGTAAATTAGTAATTGGATTATTATTTTGTTTGTTAATAATAAATTACATTTTAATATAATGTTATGTATAATATATTACTTATGGATAATAGACAACATTAGTGTTTTTTTACCGAAGATTAGTTAGATTATTTTTTTGTTGGAGTTTAAGCAATTATTGCCATAATTTCGCGAAACTCGGCAGGAGTTTAAGCAATTATTGCCATAATTTCGCGAAACTCGGCAGGAGTTTAAGCAATTATTGCCATA
>Ga0302300_1001242_pt1 | contig 14946 bp, 19 predicted proteins | sample III_Palsa_E1_1_FD_198756 | JGI IMG/M metagenome (GOLD analysis project Ga0302300, IMG submission 198756) | Peat permafrost microbial communities from Stordalen Mire near Abisko, Sweden - III_Palsa_E1_1 | ecosystem: Environmental > Terrestrial > Soil > Palsa > Peat permafrost | place: Sweden... | reverse complement strand
TCTTTAGTTAAGCGGAGAATGTTCCTGTAAAGCTGCTTGCTATATTTATCATATAACAAAGTAAAGGCCTGATCGCTGCCCTGTTGGAGTTGAAGAATTAAAAGCTTTAAATTTTCATTGTCCGAATCCATCTTGCTGCCCTGTATTGAAGATCAATAACAAGCCTTTTAGAAATACGGAACGGATTTATTGTTTAATGCAATAGGGCCGGTAACCCGCAAAGTCTAATGTCGGCTGGCTCTGGTAGGGCCAACCTTTCCTTTCGGAAAGGGTTCACACATTGACATAAGCGAGCACCAGCCCTATCACATGTATAGGGATGAATGCTCCATTTACCGTCGCGTGAAAATTTACCAGATTCGCCGGCGAGGCTCGTGAGTAGTCCAGATAATATTAGGACTACAAATCTATTTGTTTTTGCTATTTACTCATATATAATATAAAAACTTAATTTTTACTAACTTTACTAAGTTCATAAGAACTAAAATTAATCAATTGGAGCAATAATTAAAACCTACTTTTTGTATCCTTTTTTAACAAAAGGGATATGATTTATATACAATATTCAAAATATGGGTGCGATTCACAACAAAATAAAAATGCTTCGTTCGCAAAACGGCTTTACGCAACAGGAAATGGCCGACAAAATGAACTTGCATCTAAAAACATGGCAAAAAATCGAAAACGGAGTAACTAAACTCGACATAGATCGCCTTAAACAGATAGCGGAAATTTTAGAAACAACGATTGAAGATTTAATTAATGTCGAGGAGGGTGTTTATATAAATGAAATTAAGAACAATGATGTTGGATTTAATAATAGTACAATTACTATTCAACATAAATCAGAGATCGAAGGTCAATTATATGAAAGATTGCTGACAGAGAAAGATTTAAAAATAAAAAATTTGGAAAAGGAAATTGAAAGGTTATGGGATCTATTGACTAAAGTTGGGTTTGAAAATTTACAAAAGAAAAAATCTTAAACATTTCGATCCGCTGCTTTAACCCCTTTATCGGACAAAAGTTAAAACAAAAAGGAAATTAATAGTCCATACGGTTTTCTGATTTGTTCATTTAGTATTTTTAATACAATAATCGTAACTTTGAGTATTATGTTTTCAGAAGCAAGGAAATTACATTTAATAGAGGAAGTACTCAAAATCAACAATGAGCGCACTTTAACTGCTTTGGAAAATTTTATTAAGAAGTCACCTCAAAATACCGATTTGACTGGTACGTCATTTATGAAATTTGCGGGTATATGGTCCGAAGAAGAAGCTGCTGAAATTGAACGGGCTATTGAAGAAGGCTGCGAACAAATAAATCCTGATGACTGGAAATAATATCCTTTTGGATACAAATATTGTAATTGAGTTTTTTAAGGGCAACGCTAACGTGGTAGCTCAACTTGAAACAAAAGACACATTAAAAATTCCATTTGTAGTCCTGGGAGAACTCTATTTGGGGGCATACAGGTCATCCAATACGCCAAAGCATATAGATCAAATCAACGGCTTTTTGGATAAGTGTGATGTTATTGCAGCCAACGCAGAAACTGCGGATAATTATGCGATTATCAAAACCCAACTGTTAAAGAAAGGAAAACCTATTCCTGAAAATGATATTTGGATTGCGGCTATAGCCAAACAAAACGGTTTAATACTAATTACCCGTGATAAACACTTTAACGAAATCAACGGGATTAAAATCGATGCCTGGTAAAAAAATTGTTTATTTAGAAACAGTAGTTATTTTTACCCCATCTAAAAATAGTTAGTCTCACTAACTAAATTGTGATAAGGTTCCTCTAAAAATATAGTGGGTATAAAAACTATATTGTTACTGTTCAGCACTTTGTTCATTGATTGCATAATAATCGTCCCGACGGAGTATCATATTAAAGGCATCCCAATTTTTGCCTGAAACTATCATGGAACTTTTCAGTTCGGGACGTATTGTAAACCCAATTTTTTTATAACATGCTATAGCATTAAAATTCCAGTCAAAAACACTCAAATCTACTGCTGTATGTGTTGTCGTTTTAAATAAAAGGTTGATCAGTTGATGCATAACCAATGTACCAATCCCTTTATTTCGTAGACTTTTTTCACCTATTAAAATTCGTGATAAGCGAGGTAACTCATTTTCAAAATTCAATTCGCAATGTCCTATTATTTCACTCGTTTCAATCGATCTTATTTTATAAGGTGACTTTTTTTGTTGTAGAAGATAATTGTTTAATTGTTCATGGGACAATGGGTACGTAAATAATGGCCCAGCAAATTGGACAAGTTCTTCTTCGCTATCTATCCATGAAATGAATTTATCAAAATCATGCTTTGTAAATTTTTCTAATTGAATCATAAAATTAAAGGTAAAAAAATGTATCAGAATCCCTGTTTGGATAGCCTGTATTTATAATATTATATGCAAAACATTAATGATAGCCAGTTTTTAAAAAATAAGTTTCCTCTACGTTCTCCGAGAACCAGCCTGGGTGCTATCTACAGTTTTGGCAGCTTAGGTTTCAGACTTTTTATTCTATTACCTTTTCCGTCCTTTTAGTTCATTAAATATCATTTGTTTGTGGCCACTGTAACTTTGCGTGTTGATATAATGCTGCTTTAGCCTGCAAGTCGACAAAGTAAGCGATGCCCTTTTCCTTGTAAATAGTTAGCGTTTCTAATGTATTATACACCACTTTAAGTAATCTTCTTGCAACAGCAACAATGGCTTTCTGTGCTTTCATCCGCTTGCGTAGTTTATCGAATAAGGCGTGCCAATAAGAATCCTTCATACGAACAGCAGCCCATGCCGCACCATTCCGGAGCCATTGATCACCTCGTTCCAGAATAGCAAGCAGCTTTACCTGATACCCAAGTAATCATAGCGCTCGTCAGGCAGTATGGTATGATAACCGCTGTCGGCCGGCATTTTCATTTGGGCTTGGAAGTTTGTCGGCGGGATGCTATAGTCTTTGTCCGATTTTGAGTCTTTTGTTTTCCAGTCACGGACCTGGTGGTAGCATAGGATGGGGATTTGGGCGCGTTGCCGTTGAGGGCAGGTGAACCAAACAAAAAAATAGGAGGGAGCTGAGTGATTTGAGCACGGGAGAAATTAAATTATAAAAGTAAAAATAAACAAATGGAACAAAGCGCCTGTTTGGCGGTTTAAATCTAAACAGTTCCTTAAATTTACGATCATGGTCAGCACTATCCCTTCAACCGTTACTATCGGCGAAAATTCAGCACATCCTTTAACTGCGCACCGCCCGGGTTATGGCACGATGCGCCTTACAGGCGAGGGTATTTGGGGTGAGCCTAAAAACCGTCCGGAAGCTTTGCAGATCCTTAAAAAAGCCATTGATCTTGGTGTAAACTATATTGACACAGCCGATTACTACGGGCCAGGCGTGACCAATCGCCTGATCGCGGAAGCCTTATATCCTTATTCGAAAGAGCTGATCATTTGTACAAAGATCGGCGCGATCCGCAAGGAAGATAAAAGCTGGAACCCGTTCAGTAAACCGGAAGAGTTGCGTCAGAGCGTCGAAAATAACCTGAAGGAACTAAAGCAGGAACAAATTTCGCTGGTGCATTTTCGCTTTATGAACGGCACAGAGGCCGGTTTTGAAGCCTCGCTCGAAGCGATGTTCGCGATGCAAAAAGAAGGCAAGATCCTGCATGTCGGCCTGAGCAATGTAACGCGTGCGCAGTTGGAAACCGGGCTGAAAATGGGCCCGATCGCCAGCGTTCAAAATCTTTATGGTTATACGCAACGTACCACGCTGGCCGGTCCCTTGGGCGGCGCTGGCGGCGAAGAAATTCTCGACCTACTGGAAGCACATCATATCCCGCTGATCCCATATTTCTCTTTGCAAACTTCGCTGGGTAAAGGACAGGAAAAGATTGAGCAAATGGCGAAAAAATACAATTTAACGCCCGCCCAAATGAACATTACCTGGTTGCTGCATAAATCACCGTGGCTATTGCCGATACCGGGCACTACTTCGCTGGTGCATTTGGAAGAAAACTTTAAAGCGGCTGAAACTTCGATTTCGGAAGAAGATATGGCTTTTTTAGGTTAAAATAACTCGATAGAAAATGGCAAAGCAAGAAAAGAAGGAATTGAAAGACAAAAGGGTTATTTTTAAGCCTATAAATGATGGCATGAACACCCCCGGTGCCGGAAGCCATCGTGCCGCATATTCATCCTGGAAGTGAAGCCGCGTTGTTAAAGCAGGCGGAAAACCCTTTGGGCGATCCGAATAAGGTATAAGGTTGTCAAATCTCCGCAAAAATATTTTCTTTTTCAGTGCTTGTATAAACAGCCGGTCTGGCTGCCAATAGCCATCAAAGAAGGTCCGTCAAGAGTCCTTCATTATGCATCCATTCCGTTCCACCCTTATAAAGCAATATCTCGTTTCCGTCTTCAAATGAACCGTCCACACGCCAGGTTTTATAGGTCGAGGGGTTGAAGCTGATTATTCTTTCATCAGTCATTTGTTACAGTCTAAGCGGTTTAAATTATTGATGTATGGTCGTTATCAGTGGGGCTTCGTTTGGTTAACAGGGCGTTTTGCCCTTTATAAAGGGCAAAGTCGCAAACAGACCACTGATGGGCAGCAAAAAGCCATATCCATATATTAAAGAGTGGGGTTTGTTCCTGCGGCTTCTATAGAAATGGAGCAATGGGGAAATCACTTCATGAGGAACGTTACGATCTGAATCTCTCAAACTTATAAGTCATGAGCTATTTAGTAATAGGTGCCGGTGGCACTGGTGGACTATTTACTTTTTTATAGTAGCCTACCTATTGTTGAGTAGTCAGATAATAAGCTGTCACCTTAACCGCTAACCCTTCGGCGTTCAGTTCAACCGCGTCAAGAACCCGGTTACCATTCTCACGGTGATAAATCACTGCGTAACCGACCGGCGACCATAATATTTCTTCGACGGTAAAGTGAATATCCGGAACTAAAGACAGGCCCTTGGCGAAGTGCTGACTTAATTCCTCTTTTCCATTCAATTTACCATCGGCTCTGTCCCAGCGTGACACCACGGTGCTCGCGGTAAATTCGACATTGTCCGCGTAATGATGCATGATGCGTTCCAGGTCATGGGCATTCCACCCAGCTATCCAATCGTGTACAATTTCAGCTTTTGTCATCTGTTTATTTACAGCAAAAATACGAAACAGAACGTTACTCTGGGTGTTAATCCCTCAAGCATCAGTCACTTTCGATAAGAAGGGCATCCTACTTGAATAAAAAATTTGTTCATAAAATATTCGCAATTTTTTTTGACATTTCTAACACAGTTGACTGCTGCCGATAGACGCCGTTGGTCGATTACACCGTAAAGTTTTTCCTAAAAAACATCATCAGATCACCGGGGAAAAGATGAACTGGTCAAAACATCCCGTTTGGTATAGCCAGGCCCTATTCTTGAATACACCTTAATTGATTAAAATGATTTTTCCAGATTTTTTAACTGCATCCTGTTTTAGTGCCAGTTTATAATCCCCAGCTTATACAGACTTGTGTCAGGTAATGCCCATTTTTAATCTGTAATGCTATTTATCAAAAATCTAAAAATTTAATCTTTTTTTCCACGGCTTTTTTGTAAGCCATTGTGCAATTCCGAATCTTTTTATGATTGTGCTGAAGGCAAAAATACAAGCCATCTGTTGAAATTAAATAGGATGACTATATTAAACTGCGTTCAATACGGTCTTGCTGCCACTTGTGTTAAGCGTTAATACATAAATTGATAAATTCGTTAAAAATGGCTACACTCCCAAATGCTGCCGCAGCAAGAACGTGCCCGGTTTGATACAACAGCCCGGCGCAAATCAAAAAAAGGACTAGCTTAAATAATGCCCGGAATGGTTGTCGCAGCCGGTTTTTAGCCCTGGGGGCCAAAAAAATCCCCCATAAAATTATGACTAAAAAAGGCACAACGGCCGCGAATATGTATTTATTGATGAACGGATTTGGAAGGTGATAAACGCAATATCCCATAGCGGTTAGCATAATAACCTCTATCAAAAAAGAAATAACACCATTGATTTGCTTGATAATGTGCATAATAGATTGCCTTGTTTTCAGGATTAAATTCGATCAGAAACATCCGCTACACCTGGTATTTTTCTAACCCAATGTGCGTTCAACAACAGTCACAAAATGGAAAAGCAAAGATCATTCACTATTTTTGAAATCTGTGTACTCTTGTATTACATTACTGTCATCCAGGTATTATTCTTAGTAATAACGCAAATACCCGGCATCTAAGCTGAATTTAGTTAACCTGGGAATAATTAATGCATGCCGGCAAAACCGCGGCTCAAATCATTATTTCACCGAAAAGCAATCCCGTTGACTGAAATACTCTAGCGTTGCACGTCATTCCGCTTATTTTGTCGCATGATCACAAATAAATAATAATCCGACAATTGAAACAGAACATAAATACAACTTTTATCGGGAATGCTGGAGCCGGTTTTCGGTCGCGATTTTGTGCTCAATTAGTTTCGATACCGGCAAGCTCGCATATTTCACCGGCCGTAAGCGCTTCTACAACCCGCGCCACCATCTGATTTTTTTCGCCCTTTCGCGTCACCAGGTAGAGACCTATCCGATGAGGTATCCTGATAAACTTTACTTCCTGAATCCCGCTGCGCGCATAAGACTCGGGCATTACGGAAATGCCCAGCCCCTTAGCTACCAGGGCTAATATCATCGCCCCGAAATCAGACTCGTACCTTGTCTTTGGCTCGAAACCATATGAATGAAAAACATTTAGCAAGGTTTGCGCGTATCCTGTCCTATTGTTCAAGGGAGGTAAAATAAAAGTCTCATCCTTCAACATTCCAAGATCAACTGTAGCCTCCGATAATCTGCCGGGGGTTAATTTTTCCTTCGCCGTTTTCTCTGGGCGCAGGCCGTCCGGGCCATCCCGCCCTTGTGGCGCGTTGGCTGAATCTGACTTTAAGTTTATCACCAGGGGATGTCGGCTGCTGAAGGCCAGGGCAAAGTGTTCCTCGCCGATCAGGCGTTCCTCTAGGCGTGCATCGCCTCCCGCTTCCCGGCGAAGCCCTATATCGATACGGAAATCCAGGAGACCCTGCCCGATCAGTTCGGCTGGTAACTCAGCCAGCCCGATTTTTAAAAAAGGATGACGGTCAGACAAATGCGCAAGAAGATCCGGTAATACCGAATGTGCAACCGAACCGATATGTCCAATCCTAACTTCTCCCGCCTCTCCTTTGCTGATCATTCCCGCATGGCGGTGAATGTTTTCTATCTCCATGATCAATCGTTGCCATTCGTCACGAAGAAAGCGGCCGGCTGGAGTCAGCGAAACCCTGCGCTGATTTCTATCAAACAACGTGTATCCTAATTCCTCTTCCATTGATTGGATATGACGACTTAGGGAAGACTGTGTAATATGCATTTTTTCCGAGGCATTCCAAAAATGCAGTTCCTGGGCCAATCCCAGGAAATACCGTATTTGACGAAGGTCCATGTTTAATCTGTTTTTTGCATCATTTAAACCAAAAATAGCATTTTTCGGAATTAATCGGCATGGTATATTTGTAACATGCCGCAAGAATTAAAGTACCGAAATGCGCAACTACAAGATCTCCCGTCTATCGTGGCGATCTATAATTCCATCGTTGCTTCCAGGCAGGTCACCGCCGATCTTGAGCCGGTGACCGTTGAACAGCGGGAAGGCTGGTTTCTCGAACACCGGGCAGATACACGCCCCATCTGGATGATAGAGACCGGGAATAGAAAAACCGTAGGGTGGATCAGTTTCGGTACCTTTTATGGGCGGCCGGCCTACAGTAAAACAGCAGAAATCAGCATTTATCTTCACGAGGATTTCCGGGGTAAGGGAATTGGCTTCCTTGCGCTGGCCCATACAATCCAAACCGCCCCGCGACTGGGGATCGAGACACTCATGGGTTTTATTTTTGAGCACAATATTCCCAGCATTAATCTATTCAAAAAATCCGGTTTTCAGGAATGGGGGAATTTCCCCAAGATCGCCGAACTGGATGGAGTGAAATGTACGCTCACCGTTATGGGCAAATCATTAACACCCTTGTAGTTTAATGCTCATTCTGAGTGCAAATAAACGCAGTTGGTAGTTATAATCAAAAGGACGTATGATCAGGACTAGCCTGATGCAGCTTTGCGGTACCGGCATAATGTTGTTATTTTTAAGGAATTGACCTCCATCAGCGAATGTTTTTCACCCTGGTGAAAGTCCCCAAAATAGGCACCAGTTCAAATGTCTGTTAATTAGTATAGTTTATAATCGCGCCTATATAAGCGTTTAATTGGCACGGCGTATTGATAGCCTGATGAACAGGCAGCTAAAAGGTTGTGGGAGTATGCAGAAGAAAGTAACGGGAGTTGCGTTTCTTTAATTATTTCTGTATTTATATTCGGTATGACTTCTCCGCCAGCGGTCTTATTTCATTTACTTTGTGCATAGCCAGTTCTCAACCATCCTGCCCAATCATTCCTGTTATTCTGTTCTGCTTTAATTGCAGCGGCTTCAAAATCGTAAGAAACAGCTATGTGCTCTATTACGAATTTCCCGTTTTTTCGGTTTACAATACAATATCTTGCCATAGGGCTATACGTTTCCATTTTATGGTATAGCGGCGTGTCATCGTCATAAGCAGGTAAGCCGACACTTCCCGGGTTGACAATCTTTTTCGTATTGGTATTGACAAGATATGGCCGATGGCTATGGCCGCAAAAAATTACCGGTTCGGCTATACCGGCTAATTGATTTTCGAGGATGTCGGCTGATTTAATGGCTATGTAACCTGTTTCTACTTTTTCAATAAGGTACTCGCTATCATTGAAAGGGGTACCATGGCATAACAGCATATTTTCAACAGTTCTTGTTTTTGGCAGCCCTTGCAGCCAGGCCATTGCATTTATGGACCTGATTTCTGCGATTACATAGTCATAGGTTTGGTTACCGATATTATTTTCCCGGATAAACCTGTCACCATTGCCGGAAATGCTTTCTATTTGGTTTGATTCAAGTAATTTGAAGGTGCCAGCGGGATCCAATGAGCCGTTCAGCGAATCGCCAAGGTCATAGATGCCTGAAACCTCTCTCTTATTAATGTCTTCGAGTACCGCTGCTAAGGCCCAGGAGTTACCATGGATATCGGCTATAATTGCTAATCTCATATAAGGAGTTTTGTGGCTTGTTGTCTTTTATCTAATAGCTATAACGCTTTATTTCCTCTTTCAAGCAACTTACTTGGATATTCCGGACCTGTTGATCACCTTGTTCTGAAATTACGATCAATTAATTCCGGGACACTTTGCCCAGATTAATCTCCTTGATTTTCAAATTAGATTTCTGTCATTACAAACACAACCCGATGGTCTAACCTACGGAATGAACTGGTCACGGCTCCCGGAATATCCACCTGCAAGAGGAACCGGCCAGTCCGAATTAATGGATGTCATTAATCGGGTGACCGCGGAGGTGAAACTATCGGCTTTAATCCACCTGCCGTCGATAAAGAGTCAGTTCGAATATCCATATTAGTTATTTTGGTCGTCGAGGTGAGCGGAAAGCATATCTGCCAATATTTTTCCGGCCTTGTCATTAAGATGCACGCCATCGTTCAACAGCGTAAAGCCATTTCCTGCAGAAATTTTATTGTAGCTTAAGCGTAGGTAAATCTTCTTAAATGCCGTTTCAAAAATCGTCATGGCGCTAAATATAAATTGATCATGTATCTTGATCCCGGATGCCGCAGCAATGACCGCTGTCAGTTTTTCGTTAAAAGGCAAATAGGGTAGTTGATTTACCCTGGAAAGTGTTTTTAGAATGTCGTTAAACTGAGCTATTTCCTTATTCTTTTCGCTTTGCAGATTTTCACCTAATGGTGGGATAGATATCAAAATAATCCGGGCCGCAGACCTATCTTTAATGCGCTGTATAAATTCAGCCATTGTTTTGTGGTATTTTTCGAGCGTGGCGTTAATATCCTTGCTTCTTATTGCGTCGTTTGTACCGATCATTATGGTTATAATATCCGGATTACAAGACAAAATATCCCTGTCTAGTCGTTGTAACAAACCTGCTGCAGTTTCTCCGTTTTGTCCGGCGTTCACGATTTCAAATCGATTGATTCCCGGTTTAATTCGAAGCATTGCTAAATAATCACTGCTTAAAGTAGCATGAGTAAGACTATCTCCGCCAGCTACGATTACGGTTTTACCAGTTGCCGTAGCTTTTTTGTTGAGGAAATTTCGGGAGTTATTAGCTGCTTTTTTTCGGAACCCGAAATAGATTAATATTCCAAACCCGACTAACAAAATGCAGATGATTATAATGATGGTATATAACATAACGTAAAATTTATAGCAGATCTTTAGAATGGATCATCCATTCAGTTGAACTTGAAATATTGAGTATAAAAATAACTACCCACACGAATCTATCCTTTTTCTCATTTTCCATATCGTAGCGGGCAGACTGCCGGCCATTAATACTATTTGGTATAAATTAAATGCAATATTATACCAAAAGGTTGTTAAATGCAAATTATTGCAGATGTTTATTTATAATTGCTCCCAAATGGTAGAGTTTAAATGAATAAGACCGTAGAGCTGGTGAAATTATGGGGGATGTTCGAAGAACACTATCCTAACGGATCAATTGAGGATTTCTTTCGCCACAGTTTGGCGGCAAATAGTTTTCGGGAACCTGTTGTTCCTGAAGGTAAGCTAGTGCCTGACCTCAACGGCCGCCTCGTTATATTGATGCGGCGGATCGGCAAGTTCCACATTGCATATTCTAACAAGGCTCTTGAAGGCACGGGCTTGGGACACATGGAAGAATTCGGCCTATTGGTTACTATTTTTAATCAGGGCAATCCTATAAAGTCAGAAGCTATTTATAATAATATCATGGAACTTTCAAGCGGCACGAATATGCTTGTCAGGATGAAGAAGCATGGTCTGGTTGCTGAGTTTGCTGACGAGGAAGATAAGCGCGTAAAACGGCTGAAAGTAACACAAAAGGGATTAGAAACATTACAAAAAGCAAAGGAGCTTGTATTGAAAGTAGCCCATATGATGGTACATGACCTGACTGATGATGATAAGCAACTTTGTATCCAGCTGCTGGATCCCATCGATAAACGTTTTTCGGCTATGTTTCAAAAACAAAAAAATAAGCCGTTCGAGGCGGTTTATAAAGAAAATATGATGTAACCCAAATAGGAGATCAGGGTTTGATCAACTTCAATTATAATGCCTTTAAAACTTTAATAAAGCGATCGATCTTACTTTCAGCGTTATAGTAAATGTATATTCTGTCTTGGTTCTCGATTTCTAATTTAAAATATAGTACAACCAAAACAAGTAAGCTAAATAAAGACTGATTTGACTTTTAATATTCACATACCGACCGAATTACTAAAGCCATATATCGAGGCCTACTGCATTGTGGAAAGTCAGGGTGACGGGGCGGACCTGTCAAACAGGGTTGTTCCCGACACATCAATTGTTATGTCATTAAGATACCGGGGAAAAGTGCATGATGCGGCCTGTGAAGACAAAAAAAACACATTGCCATCTTCGGCGTTTTCAGGATTGCAGAAATCATTGCGTGTATTCGACTATGCTAAAAATACGGGCAATATACTCGTAGTTTTCAAAGAAGCATATGCTTCTGCATTTTTCAAGGTGCCTTTTCACGAAATATTTGGACAAATTGTTCCGCTTGATAATGTCATAAGTCACCAAAGCGTATCTATTTTGGAGGAACAATTGGCCGAGGCATCATGCAACCAGGAAAGAATAGCTGTAATCGAAAAATATTTATTAGCTAAATTAGACGACCGCAAACCCGACAAACTGATTTTTGCTGCCATTCAAAGAATACGCCTAGCGAAAGGCGTAATCAAAATGAAAGATTTAGCCAATTCATTGAACATAAGCCAAGACCCTTTTGAAAAACGCTTTAGACGCGTGATTGGCGCCTCTCCAAAACAATTTTCGTCTACTATACGGATGAAATCAATCATCAGCTGCACGCAGCAACAACACAGCCTTGCTACTATGGCGTTAGATGCCGGATACTTTGACCAACCGCATTTCAATAAAGAATTCAAGTTATTTACCGGGCAAACTCCTACTGTTTTTTTCAAAGCCCCTTCTGTTTTGAAAATCAATGATTTTTTACAATGATTCTTTTGTGATTGTCTTGAATCTGCATTAATAAAGATGCAACAACATGACAACCAGATTTTCAATAACTTCCTTTTATTTTCTCTCTTTGGTGTAGCACTTGGTTTTTTTTGGGACGCTTTACAAAGGCATTATAGTTGTGTCAAAAATGCTGGACAGCTCAACAATTTAATTTATCTGCTCTGCAACTTTATTTCAAAAATCATTGCAATAAAAAAATAACATTATTAGTTAGTCGGCTAATTGTTTTTTTAAAGGTCAATGCAAAAATCAATTTTTGTCTTTAAGATTAATTGTTTGGTTTGTAATATAGTTGGCGATAGCCTTCGCCGCTCGCTTATAGCCACCGGAAGCGTTAACTTCTCCTATCATCGCACGGAGCCTGGATATGACTGTTGCGTTACCGGCTAAGGAAGAAGCGTGATGCAAAAGAGATGCAGCCGTCACAGCATCGCGTTCAAGCACGATGCCAAATCCGAGTGCCTGGACGCGGCTGGCTGTAAGTTTTTGTTCCCTGATCGACGGAACAAGTACCATCGGCACACCAAACCTCAGGCTTTCCATCACACTATTAAGTCCGCCATGTGTCACGAATACGTCTGTATGCGGCAAAACTGATGTCTGCCGCACACTACCTGCAACCAGGAAATTTTCGGGTATAGGCGCAAGCGTCTCCATATTTACCTGTTCGCCAACCGACATGACAACTTCCCACTCATCCGCAGAAAAGGCCGAAAGACATGCACGATAAAAAGCCGGGTCATCATTCCGCATAGTCCCCAACGACACATAAGCGCGTCGAAGTCTTTTACCCGGGCCGTTTGGGAACGGCCACGGTTCGGGTTCGCCATTTATGAATGAGGGGCCGATGAAAAGAAACCGCTCGTCGAATGCCTCGGCGTTGTGCTGAAGCGCTTTCACAATGAACATTAAAGTAAGGTCGGCTGTTTGTGAGACGAGGTCGGCAAGTGCAAGCGGTGGCATTTTATAGGAAGACAGCAGAGCGGCTAATCTCCGGTCTGTCGCCACGGCCAGGTTCGCAATCTCCCCGGAACCAAAAGGAGGGCTAACCGATCTGTGCCCGCGAAGTCCGTGATACGGCCGAAATCCAACAGTTGGCACATCAAGGATGTGTGCGGCCAAACGCGGCCATAAGCTTAGCGTATTATAAACGAGGCATTCAGGCTTAAGTGTGCGCAGCTCTGCTACCAGTTGTGGAACAACCTCTGGTGCCTGGTAACCCATTGCAAATGGCATTAGCGCGATTTGCTTGTCATCCGGTGCACGTGAAAGCGAATGGCCGCTGGGGCGGTTCAATGAAGGAAGCGGGTGAAACATACTCCCGGCATCCTCCACCAACTCCCGGTATTCACCGCCGATGAAATAGTGAACATCATGACCGAGTTCGACAAGCTCCTTTACGACCGGCAATGTCGGGTTCAGATGGCCACGGGCCGGAAGATTAAAGAATGCAATTGTTGCCATATCTCTCTGTGCAAACATTTTTAAAATAAATCAATTTTTCTCCATAAGCAGATCAATCAAGACAAACCCGCTCTTTCACTTAATATTATCGATAATGTTTAAATAATTAAAACGAATTGCCCGGAAAAGTTTTTCTTTAAATAATGATGATTCACTGGAACACTAATCAATAAGAATATGGAAAAGAACAGGCTTGAAAGTTTCTCTGATGGTGTTTTCGCTTTTGCAGTTACCTTATTGATCGTTAATATACGAATACCCGACACCAAAGACTTTAACAATCATCAGTTGATTGTTTTTCTTCTCAGTATTATCCCGAGTGTGACCACTTTCATTTTTACATTTCTTGTGGTTGGAATATTTTGGGTAGCCCACCAGCGTATGTTCCGATTTGTAAAAGTAATAGACAGCACACTTACGTGGATCAATGTCGTCTACTTGCTATTTATTGTGATGGTTCCATTGCCAACCGCGATACTGTCTTCCAACCCGTTTTTACCCACGGCTATTTTTTTTTATTGCAGCGTATTGTTGATTTTGGCATCTATGCATGTCCTCATCGTCACTTATGTCTTTAACAAGGCCGATTTAAAACAGGAGATATTCACGGTACAGATTTATCGTTCGACAAGAAAAATAGCCTTATTTGGTCCTGTATGCTATGTACTCGCCGGCATTTCAGGATTCATTAATGTATATATCAGTTTTTTCTTTATCATCGCAGTGATCGTTTATTACATTTTCATTCCAAAGCAAAGTGCGATTGAAAGCAAAATTATAAAATCTTCAAAAACCCAACGTAAATAGCATTAGCTGAGCTAAACATTTAAAGAGCTCGGCAAAGTGATCCATATCCAATCGAAGACAGATTTGGCTGGCAAAAAAGAAGATCACCTTCCCGGTGCACAAGGTCAGTTAAATATTTTTTCAATGCCTGCGGATTTTCGACGCCTGCACAATAGGCATGAGTAAATCCATCTGTAAAGTTTCCCGTATCTCTTCCAACAGTGGTAAAAATTACACTATCCACTTTCGAAGTATGGGTATTTATATTATTTGGAATATTATTCCTATTGCTTCTTTTGTTTTAATTAATATATTTAACGTGAGTTCGGGTTAAGCGGCTAAAAGTAATTGATTGTTATTGGCTTCAAAAACGATATTTAGGGACGGCTTTTTAGGGAAAAAGTGATAAGCACAAAGCGCGCCCATCGTAT
>Ga0302300_1001240_pt1 | contig 14949 bp, 14 predicted proteins | sample III_Palsa_E1_1_FD_198756 | JGI IMG/M metagenome (GOLD analysis project Ga0302300, IMG submission 198756) | Peat permafrost microbial communities from Stordalen Mire near Abisko, Sweden - III_Palsa_E1_1 | ecosystem: Environmental > Terrestrial > Soil > Palsa > Peat permafrost | place: Sweden... | reverse complement strand
TAAAAAACAGCAGCAAAACAACAAACCGACTATTCTAATTGGCGTTACCTATGCCCTGCTGGATTTTATTGATAGCTACCAAATAGATTTCCCCCAACTCATCATCATGGAAACCGGCGGCATGAAGGGCAAACGCAAAGAAATGATACGCGAGGAACTGCATGCGGACCTGTGCGCAGGCTTCGGCGTAAAAGCCATCCACTCCGAGTACGGGATGACGGAGCTGCTATCACAAGCCTACTCCACCGGCGAAGGCTTATTTAAATGCCCGCCCTGGATGCGCATCCTCACCCGCGATACTAACGACCCGGTTACCATCCTACCCCATAACAAAGCAGGCGGCATTAACGTTATTGATTTGGCCAACGTAAATTCCTGCGCCTTCATTGCCACGCAGGATCTGGGTAAAATTTACCCCGGTGGCCAGTTTGAGGTTCTGGGCCGCTTTGACAATGCCGATATACGCGGCTGCAATTTGCTCATTGCGTAAAACTTAACCTGCTAATAACATAATATTATTATTTTTGCGCACATTAATAACACAAGCATTACAAACATGATCGATAAATTCTTAACCGACGAACAAGACCCCAAGGCAGTCGAAAAAATATACATACGCTTAACCGACCTGCTAACCACCGGCGAAGAAATACTATACATAGCCGTACAAAAAAAGCCGCTGGTAAATTTGTTGCCCGATTGTATTGCCCTTACCAACAAACGGGTGTTATTTTTCACCCCTGCAAACCTGGGCCTGTCCATCAAATTTGTTGATTTTGTGTGGAAGGATATTATTGATGTATACACCAAGGAAGAAATTATCGGCGCCATCTTCAGCGTAAAAACCACCGGCGGTGCCGAAATGGGGGTCGATTACCTGCCTAAAGTACAGGCCCGCAAGCTATACCAATACGCCCAGGAACGCAAAGAAGCCGAACGCGAAGCCCGCCGCCAGCGCGACCTGGAAGAGAAACGTGCCGAAAGCGGCGCTATGCAGTTTGAAACGCCTGTTGCACCATCTGCTTCACAGCCGGTATACCAGCAACAACCTGTAATTGATATCACCCACCACGAAGAACCAGCCGCCCCAAAACCCGACGAGCTAACCGAAAAGCTAAAGAAATTACGCTCACTGTTTGACAACGGCCTTATCTCGCAGGAAGAATACAACCAGAAAAAATTGGAGTTATTGAACGATTTGTAAGGGATTATGAGTCCAAGTTAATACAGCAACTTTCAACTCCCTAAACCACTACCAGCCGCTCATCAAAGCTAAAGGATTGTTGGTTTAACACCTTAATTTTTACCGCTTCGGGGTGCAGGGGGTTCATCAGGTAATTAAATTCCTGAGGCAAAATAGCCGATGGCACTTTCATTAAAAGGTATTGCTGTTGCTTTATAAAATAATCACCCAGTTGCTTTAGTTCATTGGGTGGCGATACATCCTGCCAGTTTGCAGGTAAGGCTTGGTTATCAACGGTTAGTACGCTATTACCGGGCACTTCAATTTCGGCTATACAAAAATCCTGCGGGAATATGGTTGGCGATAAATGCACCAATACTTCCAGCACTGCCATTGCCCTGTTTGCTGCCAGGTAAACCATGGCATTACCAACACCGTTCCACCTGCCGCCGTAAAGCCTTGCCCCGGTCCCGCTTAAGTCGTTAATATATAAACACTTGGCAATCCGATAAAGTATCATCAGGCAAAAATACCATGCTCAATGCGGCCGAGCTCTTTAAATACCATGTCAAACCCTGCGGATGTATCTAAAAGTGATAATGGCGACTCGCCGTTAAAGATAATGCTGGGTGTGCGTACCCACAATTTAAACTTATCCATGGCACCAAAAACTTCTTCGCCGCGGCCGTAAAGGCGGGCAAGTTCAATGGCCTTTTCGGCATACTCGGCTTTTATAACGCTATCGTTATCGTAACGCTGAAAAGTGCGTTCGGAAATGTGCATCACATTAGATAACTCCTGTATGGTAAGGGATATATCTTTTATTAATGATAACAAAACCTTTTTAGGCAGGCCTTTACGGGTAAGTTGCACCACGCTAAAATCGCTGGATAAATTAGCGGGCCTTATACCTCTTAACAACCCATAAAACGGGTTAACTGAACTTTTGGTGATGTACACACTCATAGGTTCATTAAGCATTGATGGCTTATTTTCTTCTTTTTCCTTGTACGACATTTATCCAAATATAAAACCATTTTGTCGTATTCACAAATTTATTCCACAATTAGCAAATAATAATTTTTCTTTCCTTTTTGTGCTACTAAAAATTTGCCGTTAATTAAAGCATCGGCATTATAAACATCATCAGCTGTAGCTATTTTTTGCTTATTAAGTGCAACACCGCCACCGGCTATCATCTTTTTTGCTTCCCCCTTTGATGCAAAAACTGCTGTATGGGCAGCTAACAAATCAGTAGCATTAATACCTGCATGTAAATCTGAAAGGGCTATGGTATAGTTGGGTACGCCTTCAAACAAGCCTATAACTTCGGCATCGTTTAGTTCGTTTAAAAATTCAATGCCGGTATTGCCGAATAGAAACTCGGACGATTTTATCGCCTTTTCATATTCTGCCTCGCCGTGTACCCTTATGGTAATATCCTTAGCCAGCGCTTTTTGCAACGCGCGTTGGTGTGGAGCGGCATCATGCTCAGTTTCCAAAGCCTCTATAGTTTCCCTGTCAAACAAAGTAAATATGCGGATGTAGTTTTTTGCATCAGTATCGCTGGTGTTCAGCCAAAACTGGTAAAATTTATAAGGCGATGTTTTTTCGGCATCCAGCCATATATTGCCTGTTTCGGTTTTACCAAACTTGCCGCCATCGGCTTTTTTTATTAGCTGTGTAGTTAAGGCAAATGCTTCGCCTGCGCCTTTGCGGCGTATCAGCTCGGTACCGGTAACAATGTTGCCCCACTGGTCGCTGCCGCCCATTTGCAGTACGCAATCCTTATTTTTCCACAGGTAATAAAAATCGTAGCCCTGCACCAGTTGGTAGGTAAACTCGGTAAAGCTCATGCCCGTATCGCCGCTGATACGGTTTTTTACCGAATCCTTAGCCATCATATAGTTTACGGTAATGTGCTTGCCAACTTCGCGTATAAAATCTAAAAAGTTAAAATTTTTAAACCAATCGTAGTTATTTACCACCTCGGCGCTGTTAGTGCCGCAATCAAAATTTAAAAACTTTTCCAGTTGCTTTTGCATGCCCCTAAGGTTATGCTGCAACACATCTTCCGACAGCAAATTACGCTCGGCCGATTTACCCGACGGATCGCCCACCATACCGGTGGCGCCGCCAACCAGCGCGAAGGGTTTATGGCCCGCGCGTTGAAAATGTATCAGCGTCATAATCTGCGCCAAACTGCCAATATGCAGCGAGTCGCTGGTGGGGTCAAAACCTATATAGCCGGCGGCCATACCCTTATTCAGCAACTCTTCAGTTCCGGGCATAATATCATGCAGCATGCCGCGCCAGCGTAATTCTTCAACAAAGTTCATTGTATAGTATTATAAAGGCGCAAATATAAAATAATAATGTTATGCCATTATTTTGTGTTCAAAACTGCCGCATCACGCAAAAACACCCGCCTCGCCAGTTTCATTCCGGGTTTTTCTATCAACCTGTTAAATAACACGGCCAATCCCACGGCAGAAAGCACTCCCAGGGTAAGTATTGCCGGTAGGGGAAGTTTGCCATTTAAACTAAAATACACAAAGCAAATAACAGGCAAATGAACCAGGTATAAACTATAAGATATTTTGCCCAGGAACAATGGCAGTTTTTTATTAAGTATATTTTTACTGTTGGTTACAGCTATAGCCGCCACAATAAAATAAAAAGATGCTATGGCTACAGAAAAATCCTGGATAAGAAAAGTTGACCGTACCAGCCCGGGAATATATATACTGTTGGCAATAAGCAACGGAACGGCGTGGCCGTAAGTATATAACAGCACACACACCAGGGTTAGCAGCACCTTTGTTTTTAAATTTAAAGCGCGATATTTTAATACTAAGTAGGATTGATTTTTCGCTATCACACCGCCTAGCATAAAAACATATAAAAAGTAGGGCGTACTTAAATAGCCATTATAGTATCCGCCCCAAAGCAGGGTACTAAATACCATTGCAATTGCAGCTAATAACGTAGTAACCATAATTATAGTAAACCATTTAGTGCGGGGTAATTTTAAAAGATACTGCAGCAAGGGGAACAATATCGACATGCGCATTTCTATAACTAACGACCATATGACCGGGTTAAGCGCGCTCGAATCAAAATCTCCTATCAGGAAAAAATGCCCTATTAAGGTACCATTGGTTATTTTATCTCGCCACAATTGGCTGATAAATAATTGGCCTTGCACACCGGGCGTATGCAACCGAAATAGCCATAAGCTTAATGCTATAGCTGCAATATAGGGCACATACAAGCGCAAAAAACGGCTTATCAAAAAGTCGCCGTATTTAGCTTTTGGCATAGCGCCAAATTGGTAAACCAGTACATAGCCGCTTAGCATGAAAAAGAAAACAACAGCTTCGTGGCCTGCCCTTAATAGATACAATGGCGTTGCATTCATAAATTCGCCGATACGTGTGCCGCCGGTAATATGCCCTATAACTACGGTTACAGCAGCAAAACCACGTAACGAGTCGAGCGTATTGATGCGTGTTTTGTTGCCGGTATTCTTTATTTCAACAGTACCCATGTTATCCACTAAAAGTATTAATAATCTCAATAACTCTTACATAATAAGTTTTCCCGCAATGGTTAATCCTCATTGCAAAACCCTTCTAAATCTCAAAAAATCATAGTATATTGCAATGGAGTATGAATTTTCTATCGCATTACTATTTCGACAGGCGTGTTACCAATTGCTACCATATATTAGGGATAGTACTGCCCGACCTGCTTAAAAATGCCGATAAAACCATTGTACTGCACCCCGAAAAGCTGCACCACCCAAACCCTGCGGTAAACGATATCATCAAAGGCTGGAACAAACACCTCGAAGTGGATAAATACTTTCACTCGTCCGATTTTTTCCTAACCCATTCGCACAATTTAAAAAACCAACTGGCGCCGGTTATCACAGGTTCGCCGGTAAAACCTTTCTTTTTGGGGCATATAGCGATCGAGCTGATATTGGATAACCTGCTCATTACCACCAATAAATTAACGGTAAATAATTTCTACGATCATCTTATGGGCTGCGATACGGAAATTATACAGGAGTTTTTAACATTTGCCGGTCTGAAGGATACTACCCGCTTCTTCCGCTTTTTTGAAAGCTTTAAAAATGAAGGCTACCTGCACAGCTATGCCGAAACCCAGCAAATAGCTTACGCCCTAAAAAGGATTTGCATGCGCATATGGAACAACCCATTTACGCCACAGCAGGAGACCGCTATGAACGAAGTTTTGGGAACTTACCGCGAATTAATTTTGAATGATTTTATGACGATTTTTGATGAGATAGAACAAAAGCTCATTATTAAATAGGTTTCTCAACACTGGTTTGGGAGTTAGTAAGCGCTCTTAAAACAAAAGGCAAAAATAAGCATAAATGTGTATCAGACATTGACTTACGAAGTTTTTAAAACTTCGTAAGTCTGTTCTTCAATTGTAAGTCTGTTAATAACAAACTCTACATCTCAAAATACTTATTCATTTCCTTCTCATCCATCATAATTTCATGATGCTCAACAAAAAACGCTAATCCGCCAAACCAATCCAAAACCTCTTGCTTACTAAGCGTAGTCGGTTTATCCGATAAATAAGCCGCATAGGATGAGTACTTATAGTCTTCCATTCTTTCAACAAGCTCCGCAATAACCGGATTTTGATGAATGTAAGTTATGATAGTGGTATAATAACTGGCTGTAGTAATTTCTGATACTTTATACCTTCCCTGGAATAAACTGCCCACTCTGTTATATCTTTTATTTATTGCTTTTGAATAAGAAATGAAGAAGTTTTTAATTCCTTTTTCAAAAAGTATGCTATCATTTACCTTGATAAAGAAATGAAAATGATTAGGCATTAAACAATAAGCATATACTTCGCAAAAAGGCAATACATGATGTTTAAATTGATTAAGAAAGAAAATATAATTTTCATCATCGAAGAAAATAATGTTTTTATTATTTCCTCTGTTATATAGGTGATAATAGGTTTCAGAATTGATTTTCACTAAACAAATTTACGAAGTTTTAGAAACTTCGTAAATTAATGTCTGACGAAAAAAAACAGAAATGGCTTACATAAAGAAATGGCTTACATAATAAACTTACCCGTCAGAGAATCTTTATTTGATTTACTTGCTCAACCAACATATCCGTTTCCGATTTAAGGGCAATAATTGCCCCAACTACCATAATTTTTTTGCCGAGAATTTGATTGAGGAGAATTTTAGCAGGGCCTTTAAGTATAATAGTAAGCCCATTGGGGTATTTGCCTCCCATATCAACAAAAATTAACCCATCCTTTTGTGTAAAGCCAGATATATTACCGATAACCGCCAATTCATCCCCGGCATGCTTGCGTGCATCTTTAGCATCAATTTGGTGTTTGCTAATTTCAGGGATATTCATCCGGTAAAGGGATGTATCTGTGCTACATGGCGCTACAGCCAAACTAACATGAATAGAGGCAATCGTTAATACTTTTAAACTGATGGTTATAGCCAGGTATTTCATTTATAATCAAACGTATATCAATCAAAACCCGTATCAAAACCCTGTTTATCTCAAAAAAATTACAAATTCTGCTTAAAATCCCCTAAAAATCAGCATTTAACAACAAAAATTCTTTTTCTAAATAAATTTATATCCGTACCTTTGCAGTCCCAATTAGAAAATTGGGAAAAGGAGATAAATTATTTAATGGCAAAAAAACAAGAAGCAGAAAAAGAATTAAAAGCTAAGGAGGCTGAACTGGATACAGTTACCGCTACGGCAGAAAAAGAGACTATCGAGTCAGAGGCTGATTCGATTTCTATCGAAGACATCAAGTCACAAATTGCACAAACACCCGATGCAGATTTTGATTGGGATGCAGATGACAAGAAGTTTGGCAATTACAGCGACACCGACCGCGAGAAATTAGAGAAACTTTATGACGGGACTTTCAGCTCCATCACTAAAGGCGAAATTATCACCGGTACTGTTGTAAATGTTAACAGTAAAGATGTGGTATTAAATGTTGGCTTTAAATCCGACGGTTTAGTATCAGTTTCCGAATTCCGTGATACACCCGACCTTAAAGTAGGTGATACTGTTGAGGTTTTTGTTGAATCGCAGGAAGATGCCAACGGGCAGTTAATACTTTCGCGCAAACGTGCAAAAACTCAAAAATCATGGGAGCGTATTAATTCAGCTTTGGATAACGATGAGATCATCACAGGTTTTGTTAAGAGCAGGACTAAAGGTGGTTTAATTGTAGATATTATGGGCGTTGAAGCCTTTTTACCAGGTTCACAAATCGACATTAAACCTATCAGGGATTATGACGTTTATGTGGGCAAAACAATGGAATTTAAAGTTGTTAAAATTAACCACGAATTTAAAAACGTAGTGGTATCGCACAAAGTGCTGATTGAAGACGATTTAGAAAACCAAAAAACCGAGATAGTTGCCAAACTTGAAAAAGGACAGGTGCTTGAAGGTACCGTTAAAAACATTACCGATTTTGGTGTATTCATTGACCTTGGTGGCGTTGACGGTTTATTACACATTACCGATATTTCATGGGGCCGCATAGAGCATCCGAGAGAAGTACTTGCATTAGATCAGAAGATTAACGTGGTTGTGCTTGACTTTGATGACGAGAAAAAACGTATCGCCCTTGGCTTAAAACAATTAACCCCGCACCCTTGGCAATCGCTTGATACAGACCTGCAGATTGGCTCGAAGGTTAAAGGTAAAATTGTTACCGTTGCTGATTACGGCGCATTCCTTGAAATCATCCCTGGTGTTGAAGGTTTGATACACGTATCAGAAATGTCATGGTCGCAAAACCTGCGTAACCCTCAGGAATTCCTGAAAGTTGGTGATGAGGTTGAAGCACAAGTGTTAACACTTGACCGCGACGAACGCAAAATGAGCTTAGGCATTAAACAATTAACGCCAGATCCTTGGCAAAATGCTGCCGAACGTTACGCTGTTGGTACACAACACTTAGCTACAGTTAAAAACATGACCAACTTTGGCGTGTTTGTTGAACTGGAAGACGGCATCGACGGTTTAATCCACATCTCAGATCTTTCATGGTCTAAAAAAGTTAACCACCCTAACGAATTCACTAAAGTTGGTGAGAAATTAGACGTGGTAGTATTGGAACTTGATGTTGAGAACCGCAAATTAAGCCTTGGCCACAAACAATTGGAAGAAAACCCTTGGGATACTTTTGAAACCATCTTCACTATTGATTCAGTACATGAAGGTACCGTGTTAAAAGTAACCGAAAAAGGTGCTATAGTTGCTTTACCTTACGGTGTTGAAGGCTTCTGCCCTACCAAACACCTGGTTAAAGAAGATGGCAAAACTTTAAAAGCCGAAGAAGCTGCAGAGTTTAAGATCATTGAGTTTAACAAGGAAAACAAACGCATAGTTATTTCACACTCACGTATTTGGGAAGAAGCCCGTGCTGATGCCCGCGTACAGGAATTTGAAAACCGTAAAAAAGAAGCAAAATCTGCTAATAACGCGGTTAAGAAAGTGAAAGAATCTGTTGAAAAATCAACTTTAGGTGATTTGAGCGTACTTGCACAACTTAAGGAGCAAATGGAAGGCGCCGAAAGCAAAGCACGTAAAGCTAAAAAATCAGAATCTGAAGAAGAAGGCGCTAAATAAGCACCCAACACAAATATTTTCTGCAAGCCCTGCTAATTTACATTAGCGGGGCTTTTTTGTGTCCAACATCCACCTACTCACCTTGTCATTCTGAGCGCCAGCGAAGAATCTGTCTCCATGCTGCACCAAGCGATACATAATCCAACATGCAAGGTGGTGCATTTGGCGACAGATGTTTCGCTACGCTCAACATGACAAATTTGAGATATTATTCAGCGTAATAAAGCTTTTTAGTTTCTTTCTTATTATCATTATTCAGTATTTATTTATATTATTGAATAATACTTATTTGTGAAAAAACTAATATCCTATATCAAACTATTAAGGGTTCACCAATGGGTGAAAAACCTGTTTATTTTTTTACCCCCGTTTTTCGCACTAAAACTCCGCGATAACTACGTATTAGAGCAAGGCGCATTAACCTTTATCGCATTTTCGCTGTTGGCAAGCGCCGTATATGTATTTAACGATATGCTTGATGTTAAGGCCGACAGGCTGCACCCCGTCAAATGCAAACGCCCACTGGCAAGCGGTGCCGTGTCGGTTTCCGAAGGTATTGTATTGATAATACTTTTATTACTTGCCAGCACTTACTTGTTTGTGGTGGTAATACATAACCCTGTTGTCGATTTGATTGCGGGCATATACCTGCTCCAAAACATACTGTACACTATTAAATTAAAGCACGTGTCACTTTTGGATGTGGTGCTTATTTCGGTAGGCTTTGTGCTGCGTATTTTAATTGGCGGCGCGGCCACCAATACCCAGCTATCACAATGGATCATATTAATGACCTTTGTATTCGCCCTGTTCCTGGCCCTCGCCAAACGCCGCGATGATGTAGTAAACTTTAACGAAACCGGCAATAAAAGCCGCAAAAACATACAAGGTTATAACCTGGAGTTTTTAAACGTATCTATAACCATAATGGCTACCGTAGTGGTGGTGTGTTATATAATGTACTGCACCTCTAACGAGGTGGTTGCCCGTTTTGGCAGCAACGTTTACCTTACTTCATTTTTTGTAATACTGGGTGTATTGCGGTATTTGCAGCTAACCTTTGTATGGCTCATCAGCGGCAGCCCTACCAATGTGCTACTAAAAAACAGGTTTTTGCAGGTGATTATTTTAGGGTGGATAATCTCCTTCTTCCTCATCATCTACATTAAAATATGAAAACCGCGCCCATAAAAACAGGGAACACCCTTTTCCTCACAGGCCTGTTTTTTATAAATTTGATAGCTGGTATATTGCTGTTATCGTCTATTACCTTTTTTTGCAAAGGCACAATAGCGGCCTGGCAATTCCCGGCGGCGTTTGTGCTGGCATTGGTTGTTAATTACTTTGCAGCAAGTAAACTTCAAGCCGCTAACGGCGCTTTTTTAAAATCATTCATCATCATAGTGGTGGTTACAGCAATCGCACTAATCAGCGCAAGTTACTTTTACGATGTATCCTACGATGGGCAGGCCTATCACCAGGAAGCCATTTACCAACTCAAAAACGGTTGGAACCCCTACTATACCATGCTGCCCGATTCGGTTAACCAGGTATTGTACATTAACCACTATTCGAAAGGTGTTGAGATACCTCAGAGTGCCGTTTACGCCACCTTGCACCACATCGAAGCCGGCAAAGCCACCAATATCATGTTGCTGATAGCCGCATTTTGCCTTACGCTGTCATATCTCTATCGGTTGGGCAAACTATCAACCCTAAAATGTGTGCTATTAAGCCTGCTCATCACCCTTAACCCCATAGCTGTTAATCAACTCCTGTCGTACTATGTCGATGGCCAACTGGCAACCCTGCTGTTGTGTTTGATGATAGCCTCGCTGATTATAATACGCCAACCCAATCGTTATAATTTACTGCTGCTGGCATCAGTAATTATCATCACCGCCAACATCAAATTTACTGCTGTGGTTTACGTGGTATTAATAGTGATAGCAATACTGGCCTGGGCGCTGTTCACCAAAAATAAGGCAACGGCTAAAAAGCTATTTTTCACCTCGCTTATCGCGGGCATTGTTGCTATTGTTATTGTAGGATTTAACCCATACGTAGTAAATACCATAAAATACCAACACCCGTTTTACCCGCTGATGGGTAAAAACAAGATCGACATCATTAGCTATAACCTGCCTGCGGGCTTCAAGGAAAAAAACGGTGCCGAAAAATTCTTTATCTCTCTTTTCTCCCACACCGGCAACATCACACCCGATAACGGCAAAATTGTAAGCCTTAAAATACCTTTTACTTTAAATAAGAGCGACATTGTTAATGCCCCAAAGGTTGATACCCGTATTGGCGCTTTTGGCCCGTTGTTCAGCGGTATATTGTTGCTGTCAATCGTAATACTTATCATCGTAAGCATCGGCGCTAAGGATTACCGGCAGCTCAAAAACATACTGTACCTGCTGGCAACGATCATCATATCGGTTTGCATCATCCCCGAATCGTGGTGGGCGCGTTATATCCCGCAGTTTTGGTTTATACCGGTTATCATCCTTTTTGCTGCCGAATTAGCCGACAGAAAGATGATATTAACAATCTTAAAGCCCATCCTCTACATCGTAATTTTCATCAACATAGGCTTCAGTCTTATTAGTTTGGGCTGGAATTTTTTAATGACCAACCTGGTTAATTACCAGCTGGCAACCCTGCAGGCATCGCACAAAACTATAATTGTGGAGTGGGGCAGCGCCAAAAGCAACCGCGTGCGCTTTATGGAACACCATATCCCCTACATCGAAACGCATTTCGGTAAAGACAGCTCCAACGTTATTGTGCGTTCCGATTCACACTTCTATGTACCCGGCGGCACACCAAACCTTCCAAAATCAACTCTAATAAAATGGGCGGAAAAGTTTCAGACACAAGAACCACAGTAGCCGCCTTTGATTTCGACGGCACTATAATCAAGCACGACAGTCTGCTGGTTTTCATCCGGTTTGCCGTAGGCCCGGGCCGCATTGTGCTAAGCACTATAAAAACACTGCCTTACCTGGTATTATGGCAGCTAAAGGTAATACCCAACTACAAAGCCAAAGAAAAACTGTTTAAAGCCCTGTTTAAAGGTGTACCAATTGACGATTTCAACAAACTATGCATTGATTTCATCCCCAAAATTGAAGCCATGGTTAACCCCGCCGCACTGGATAAAATAAACTGGCACCGCCAAATGGGGCATGAGATAGTAATCATTAGCGCCTCGGTAGAAAACTGGATAAGCCCCTGGGCCACCAAAATTGGCATTGATACCGTATTAGCTACACAAATTGAAGTGATTGATGGCTTGATAACCGGCAAATTCCTCTCCAAAAATTGCCACGGCCCCGAAAAGGTGAACCGCCTGCTCCAACACCTGCCCAACCGCGAAACCTATGAACTCTACGCCTACGGCGACAGCAATGGCGATAAGGACTTGCTCCAATTAGCAGATCACAAGTTTTATAGGGTTTTTGTTTAGATAGCTCATAAGTGTTTGTTTTCCCTGTCAGCAGATAAGCTTCGGGCGAAATTTGATAAAACAATGCGGGCCTGTGCGGCGGCAGGGCATAGTATGTTTTGCTGAAGCGAGGGCATTGTGCGCAATAGCGCAAAATAAATACAGCCCAGGTTTTATCGAATTTGCAGGGCAAAGGCAACGTGCGGCAAAGAAGCCTCTCTGCTGACTTGATTTTTTGGTTACTTTTGTATCAAGAGGAGACTATATACGTGTTAGACCACGTTGTTATATTTTGACCCAACGATATACGTTTACTTTTTTTGCTTGCTGTCTAATTCAGCTTGTTTAATTGCGTTAGCATTAGTAAGAGCTGTTAACCTATCATCAAAAAACATAGGTTTCCCGTCTGGCTCATTAACTTGTTCCCCATAAATTAATCCGTCTGGTTCTTGGTTTTTTACAAAAGCTACATAAGCCCCCTCATTAGTTCCTGGTTTAATTGCAGTAGTAACTGTAATCCAATATTCTTGTCCGTTATGTTCAAATTTTTCAGCCATGTTTTTAGTTTTTAGTGTTTGTTTTACTTTTTGGCTGTAACGGATGCTTTCATTATATTATGAAATAACCCCGATGCTTCTTCTGGTGATTTGTTGTCGTCTTGTATATCTTCTCCTATTTCAAAACTCACACAACCGCCACGGTCTTTGGTTCTGTAAAATACTTTTCCATCAGAGAATACCACTTCCAATTCAGGGTCGTATTGTTTGAGATTTGATATTAATTCGCCTACTGTCATTTTCTTAGTGTTCATATGATTTATAAAATTAACAATATTTCGTAACTTTGTTGCACAAGAAAGCCCCGCTAACCTATTACTGCTCATGAGGCACCACTTATGAGATGGTTGGTTAACGAGGTTAGGACTGGATATATTTTCAGTCCGCTTTCTGCCGTTTGCGACGACGATTTTTAAATTAAGGGCATTTACTTGCCCTTTCTTATTTTATATTGGCCATGTTTGAACCGCCAATTTGGCTAACAGCTTTTGCCTTTCGTCTATGCTTTGGGTATCCCACTTATCTAACCCGGCTAATTGATTTGTTAGCGTAAAACTTGATAAACCGTAGGCTTTCTTTTTAATTTCAAAATTACTATCACTTATTATTGAATTAGTATTTGCTTGTAATAAAACCATATTCCCTATTCTTGAAAAATGTGTTTCAACATCCTGCTCTGTTAAACCATCCCATCCATTTTTCAAAGATTGAGGCATTATATGTTCTAAGTTTATAACTGTATCTTCATTAGGTAAAAATTCGGGATTGGGTTCTTGCCTTGCTGTGTTTTCAAGCGATCTTAAATAATATCTTGCCAGTTTTGCTACACTTACTTTTGTATTTTCAAACGATGCGGAAAATTCCGCATCCGTAACCACTAATTTTTCAGATTGCCTTTTTAAGTCTGTTTCGTTTTTAATTTCTTGTTTAAAAATTGCAAAAGCTAATCTTGCATATCCCTCGTCTAATCGTCCACCCTTAATATTCATTATCATAAACCTAACCGACCAAGCCACAAGCTTTTTAAATGCCAATGCGGTATTGTTAGCATTGAAATACCGGGCAATAGCTAACATCAAAGGACGTATTTGAGTTACACCCAATAAGTTAATGGTTTGAATGCTTTTTCTAACACTTAAATCATACCCATTCCATTTTTGATGATCTGGGTTAATTATAGCAGCAAAGTCTTTACTTAATTCCTCAAAAAGTGTTAACGTTCTAATGCATTCGTTCTTGCTTTGTGAAATATCTTGAACCTTTTTCATCACATCCTTTTCCCTTGTTGCCCCTGTAATTACACAACATGCGAGTCTCAAAAATTCCATTGTTATATCATCATCATCATTGGCTACTGTTTCAATAGCCCCTTTCATCGATGACCAAAGTTTTTGAGCTTCGGGTAGTCTCACATCTGATTTGCCAAAAAGATGATTTTTTACTAAGTCCGCCTGCGATGTTTTTAGTCCTCTATCATTAAGGGTTTCAAACATAATAAATGCACTCTCTGCATCTTTTACTACAAGTTTTACAATCCGTGCATTTATTAATAGAAAATCTAACCAATTATTCAATTGGTCTTTTGTATTGGCTTCACCTAATTGCTTTTCTATGTTTTCAAAATATTCTACTATGGTTTGGTAGGCATCGTGTAATAACTTATGTGATCTACGAACCTGACTTTGTACAGTCCTTTGTGTTTTATTTGATAGGATAGTATTCTTAAAATAATCGTTATCATCTAAGTTTAAGGTTAATTTAGATACGGTTTCTTTTTCTTTCCTATCGTAAGTAAACAAAAAATCATTTTCAATTGAACGGTACATATCAGTATCACCCTTACTTAAAAAGTAATCTCTGATTGCCGCCAATATCATTGTAGTTGTAGCTAACCTTTGTTGTCCATCCGCTATTTCTAATGACCCCTTATCGTTTTTGGTTAATACTACCGTTCCTAAAAAATAAGTTTCTTTATTGTTTCGTATAGCATTGTTTATATCTTGTAGTAGGTCTTTTACCTGTACATTTTTTAACCATGCGTACTCTCTTTGATTGGATGGAACT